>Ga0265295_1000704_pt1 | contig 64540 bp, 60 predicted proteins | sample Munlansysbiofilm_FD_192503 | JGI IMG/M metagenome (GOLD analysis project Ga0265295, IMG submission 192503) | Leachate microbial communities from a municipal landfill in Southern Ontario, Canada - Methane capture system biofilm | ecosystem: Engineered > Solid waste > Landfill > Unclassified ... | reverse complement strand
AAGGGGCTTAAAGAAGTGCTTGATAGTAAAACGTATCTCACGCTGGCCAAAAATCAGATGGATGCCATACGCGAAATTTCCGAGCACATCAATGCTATCCGCGATCAGGTAATTCAAATGACCGAGGCAAGGCGACAAGCCAACACCATTGAAGATTATCCGGGAAAAGCGATGGCCTACCGCGATGAAGTATTTGTCTTTTTCGACCAGATCAGATATCACGCTGACAAACTCGAACTGATGGTAGATAATGAAATGTGGCCCCTTCCCAAATACCGTGAATTGCTTTTTATTCGATAATACAGAAGGTATTGAATGGTAGTGTTTTACCGGTGTGCCTTCCGGGTTTAGATGGTTTTTGGGCAGGCTTTCTCGTTCCTATCCTGCCCTTTGGAGTAAATAATAAGCATGCAGGCTAAGTTGGATAGTTAATTCTTTCTTATATATTTGTAGAATCTTTCAATCTCCAAAGTCTTATAATTGTAGGAAAAATGAAACCAATTAAATGCTTTCTTTTTATAATATTATCCTTTATTTTGATGACCAACCTATTCTCTCAGACTATTTTGGTTTCGGGTGATATTAATTCAAGCACTACCTGGGGTGCTGATACTGTTAAAATAACTGGTGATGTAAATGTTTTGCCCGGAGTATTACTGGTAGTTGAACCAGGGACTTACATTGAGTCACAAGGTTATTATCGAATAAATGTTGCTGGATCTATTAAAGCAATAGGGACTTTTGCTGATACCATTGTATTTACTGTAAAAGATACAACCAATTTCTGGCAAGATGAATATTCTGTTTCTGGAGGTTGGGCAGGGTTTTATCTTACCAATAGTGGTTCATCATCAGATACTTCATTTTTTGATTATTGCAAAATTCAATATGGGAAGAAGTATGATAACAATGGCGATAATATTAAAGGTGGCGTTATAAAGGCAATTCAATATGGGACACTCATTATCAAGAACTCCTTTCTGCGTTGTAATATGGTTATTAATCATGAATACCCTTCAGCTTCTGGCCCTCGCTCAATGGGAGGAGCAGTGTATTGCGATAGTGTTAATTCGGTTTTAATAGTTAATAGCAAATTTGAGAAAAACAGATCATTTGATGTTGGAGGAGCTGTTTATATTGGCGACAATTGCCATACCGATATTTCGTACAATACCTTTATTGGTAACAAAGCCTGGAACAGTAAATTCGTCTCAGGGGTAAACGTGTCATGGGGTTCTGGTGCGGCAATTGAAACCCGTGATTTATATGGCTTAAGTCCGAAAATTTCGGGTAATTATTTTTTTAATAATTACACTGTTACCGGCATAATACTCTCCAAAAATCCGAAAGGATTGATATTTAATAATTTGTTATGCAATAATTTCGGTACAGGAATTGCAGCATTATATTTTTATTCAAGGGGTCGGATATTTAATAATACAATCGTTAATAATGACTCCCATGATGGAGGGATAATTCTGTATTCCAATGCAAAAGTTTACAATAACATAGTATGGGGGAATAAAAGTTTCCCGTCAGAGATAACAGATCAGATTCAAGAAATGGATGCGGGAGCATCACACCCGGTGCTTTTTAATAATTGTGTAGAGTATGGTGATGGTGGCGCAAATTCAATAAGTTCATATCCTGAGTTTAAAGATCCTACCGACGGATTTGGAATTGAATATAATGGTGCCGAGGCCGATTGGTCCTTGGATGATTTGTCTCCATGCATTAACACCGGAACTCCAGATACAACAGGGCTATTTTTACCGGAATTTGATATTATTGGAAATCCTAGAATTTATGGTGTTCGAATTGAGTTGGGATGCTATGAAAACCAGTCCGTTCTGACTAACATAATACATAAGAAAACCACTGAAGACAAAACGTATGCTTACCCAAACCCAGGCACCAATTGTTTTAATATTGAGTCCTATGAAACAAGTGCAATTATAGAAGTGATCACTTTGAATGGGCAGCTTATTGTCAGAAAACATGTTGTTGCCGGGTTGAATTGCATTAATACTGAATCTCTTACTCCTGGCATATATTTTTATAAATTGATAAACAGTAAAAACGAAGTTTTTGAAACTGGGAAATGGATTAAAAAAGACAGATAATAATTTGAAATTCACTATTAATTTTAACCTTAGTTTTTGGAAAATAAAAGCCTGTCACCAATAAATAAGACTTCATTTGGCACACAGTGCCCATCCCTTTCCTATGGGTTAGATGGTTTTGGGGCAGCAGGCTTTCTCGTTCCTATCCTGAGAGTTGGATATATTCGCACTGGTTTGCGTTTTTTAATCCTTTCGAGTAAATAATAAGCATGCTGGCTAAGTTGGATATTTAAAAACTTTCTATCTTAGCAGAGACTTCTGTTGGATTAATAGAAATTATTGAGCTATAGATAAGTCGGATATATACACAATCTTGCGTATAGTCAATCGTTGGCAGTAATTCTGAATCAAAGCCTAAAAAATCTGAACAATTGAATTATATTTAAAATCAAAAACTATGGGGATTACTCAAAGTGAATATGACTTTTTAATGAGTCAAGAAAAGGTTTTTGATGATTCATCAACGCCAATTGAACTTGGTCCCGCACCAATTCATTGGACTAGACAAATAAATTCATTGTCAAGTAAAGATATTTTTCTCATAGATTTTTATCGGGGGAGTATTGAAATCTTAAAATATACTGTAAACAAGCGCTACAGACAAACCATTATAATGCTTCGTTATGACAATGGTGGTAGACACACAAACCCTGATGGAGAAAAATTTGAAGGTCAACATATTCACCTTTACAAAGAAGGTTTTAATGATAAGTTTGCATACCCAGTTTCTGTTATTGGAATAGAAGAAACAGACTCAAATAGAAAGAGTATTCACTAAAATATTGTATTTTTGTAATATTAAAAGAGTACCAACTATTGAAATACCAATGTTTTAAAGATGGAATGTCAACAAGTTATTACCGAGTATCTAAGGTGGATTAAGGACAACACTATAGTCAAAAGCGTTGAAGAAGGTAAAATTTGTTCAATTTCTACCCCTTTTCTAGACAGACATAATGACCATCTTGATATTTATTTAATCAAAAATGAAAAAAACCTAAAATTAACTGATAATGGTTATACTATCTCTGATTTAAGAATGTCAGGCTTTGAGATTAACACACCAAAAAGAGATAGCATTTTAAAAACCGCATTAAATGGGTTTGGAGTAAAAGTGGGTAATAGTGACGAACTCTTTGTAGATGCTACATATAATAATATTGGTCAAAAGAAACATTATCTATTACAAGCAATATTAGCAGTTAATGATATGTTTAATCTTGCACAAGAGACTGTTTATTCATTATTTAAAGAAGATGTTGAACTCTTTTTTAGAAGTAGTGGAATAATCTTTTCGAAAGATTTAAAATTAACTGGTAAAAGTGGATTTGACCATAACATTGATTTTTTAATACCTCAATCAAAAAATAAGCCAGAGCGTTTAATTAAAACAATTAATAATGCTAAAAAGGATACTGTACTATCCTCGATTATGGCATTCAATGACATCAATCAATTGAGAGAAACTAAAACACAAAACTATGTTGTATATAATGATATAGAAAAAGAAGTTTCAAAAGATATAATATATGCATTAGAGAATTATGGGGTAAAAAATATTCCTTGGAGTAAGAAAGAACTTTGTCTTTCAGAATTCACGTTGAATTAATAATCAAATTAATCGAAAAAAAGAACTACCGCTAATAAGAGGGGTAGCCAATTTGAGATGAATGAGTTAGGCAGGCGGGTCGGCACGCAGGAAATTTTCTAATGTGGGATAAATCCAACCCGAACTCTCAAATTAGTCAAACACACACACATCCGTTAGCCGATAGCACAACAGGTCTGCAAAACCCGAATTGAACCTTATTTGAATTAACATAATAAATAAGACTTCATTTGGCACGCAGTGTCTAGTCCTTTCCTATGGGTTAAGATGGTTTTGTCAAAAAGTAAAAAAATAACGAAGAAAGATTTAAAAATGATGTTGATTGGAAAAATTGTAAGCTTCGGTGTAGGTACAGTTGATACAGAAACCGCAAGCCAAATTTTTGAAACAATTACAGGTATTCATTTAACAAAATACATCGAAAAAAAATGCATAGAGCAATGCTTCATACTATCAAATATTAGACTGAATCATATTTTTTGTACATTTGTCTGAAAGAAATTTTAAAATGGATATTCAAACAACAAAACTTGAATTACTCAAAGCTATCCTGGAAAATGAAAACGCTGAATTTATCCAAAAGGGTAGCTGATTTTGTTAAAAAGGAGAAAGCCGATTTTTGGAACGAGTTAAGTCTATCTGAGCAAAATGAAATAAAAAAGGGTATTGAGGAATTAGACAATGGCAAAAGAGTTACCTATGAATCATTTATAAAGAAAATTTCTAAGTGAAAGTATTCTTATCCGAACTTGCCGAATCTAAACTTCTTCGACTATCTGAATATTTACTGGAAGAATGGAGCTTAAAAACCACCCGTTATTATCTATGTGCCTTCCGATAAGCCCGTTTCCAGGCTCGCCTGGCCCAGTAGTTGCGTTTCCAGTATTTTCCCCATTTAATGCCCGACCAAATCCGCTCGTGGAAATAATAAATGGCCAGCTTTACCGTAAAATCTATTACACTGATGATACTTGCATCGCTCAGGCTTTCGTACATATTGCGCTGGGTGGTGCTGCGAAAGATGATAAAAAAGACAATAAACATTACTGATGAAGCAGCAATGCGATAAGTAAGTGCCTTAATCAGACTGCGTTGCGGACTGTCTCTATAAATTTTTTCGTCTAAATCAGCAACAGGCTCAGGCTTCTTTGCATAAATATTGGCCATAAATAATCATGAATTAAAAGCCAAATATACAACTATTCGGTTAAGCCTAACGGTGTGAATGAATTCTGGTTTGAAGATTTGGCGGGTGCTGCTTGCGCTTCATTCATGAACCTTAAGAAGTTTGCCGGTGCTTTTGAAAAAATAGACTAATTTTGAAGCAAAATCTAAAATCTATGAAGCCTTACATTGCTATAATGGCAGCAGGTGCTTTTATGCTCACCGGCTTACTTACTTCTCTTCATTCTAGTGCTCAGTTTAACACCGTCTCGGTGATTAAAGGCCAGCCGGATTCAAAAGCAGAGGGAATATTTTATTCGTTGTCACGAAATGTCATTAAGATAGAGCTGACCATTGAAAAAACAGCACGTTACAAAGGTCCTTATGCCGATTATGCCCGGAAATATCTGGGGCTAAGCAGCGTGATTACGGAAACCAAACCAAGCTTTGGACTGGAACAGGTAAATATGACCCTGCTTGCTGAACGCGACCCTGAACAATTGTATTTTATAGAATTTCCATCAAAAACAAAGTCATTGCCTCCGTTGACGCTTCAACTAGATGAGCAGGGCCTGCTTAGCGGTATGCAGTTTAATGAGGCCGGACAATTGGACATTTCGAAGCCCGGCATGCAGCGATCGGCTGATTTTATTGAGCAATTGCAACCCTCGATGATGGAAAAAACAGACACCATTATCCGCCGGATAAGTGTGGATACCACCACCATTGAAGAACGTTTTGTAAGAAGAAGCGTTTCTGAAAAATCGACGGATCAACAGGCCAAAGAGGCTGCGGAGCTGATCCGGAAGATAGAAGAGAATAAATTCAACCTACTGACAGGCTATCAGGAGATAAATTATTCGCGGGATGCACTGCATTTTATGCTCAATCGTCTCGACTCCCTTAAAAACGAGTATCTTGATTTGTTTAAAGGTAAATCGGTAAAAACCTATGAGCATCATACCTTCTACGTTGTTCCTTCCTCCTTGCCGGAAGGTACTTTTGAGACCATTTGCCGGTTTTCGCCTGAATCAGGTATGCTCGATAAGAACAGTTACAAGGGTGAGCCGCTCAGCGTAAAGATAGTGGTTGAAGGAGATCCGGCTTCTCTGAATCAATTCCTCGATAAAAGAGCCAATGCCGGTCGCAAACAATCCGGAATCTTTTATCGCATACCACAAAAAAGCCGGATAACCCTGACACAGGGTGAGCGCGAAATAGCCGGCCTTGAATCACAGATCAGTCAAATGGGTCGGGTAACCTTCCTGCCGGCAAACGGACTTACAGGCATAAAATTTCATCCGGTCAGCGGAGCTTTAATCATGATTTCTGTGAATTAGTTGTTATCCCTAAGTCTGCTACCTATGAATTTTAATGCTTTCCTTGAACGGATTAGAAACCTGTTGCTATTCCCGGCTTATGAGTGGAAGGTAATCAGCCTGGAGGACAGAACGGTGAGGGAAGATTTGTATCACTATGCTTTTCGGTTAATCCTGCCGGGGGCTATAGCGCAATTTTTGGGTAGTTTTTTTTATATTCAGCATCAGATAGACATTGACGCCTACCGGTTTTCGTTTCCATTGACTCAGGCGGCATTTTACATTATCATTCAGTTGCTTACCATAGTTGTCAGTGCGTATTTTGTTACCGGTATGGCCCGAAAGTTCAAATCGACCCGCAATTTTGCCCGTTCGCTCAAGCTGGTAATTTATTCATTTACCCCCTTTTTGCTGATGTATATAGTAGCCAATCTGAATCCCATACTCCTGATTGCGCTGCTGCCCGGTGCCTATGGTTTGGTGCTGTTTGGCAAAGGCCTGCCCGAAATGCTGCAGACGGTACCTGACAAACGTCCCGCGTTTATAATTATCTTTTTAATCAGCGTATCCGGAATTATGTTTTTACTCTCCATTTTTTTTAAAGCACTCACTGCATTGATCTTTCCGGGAGTACTGGCCTGATTTTATAGTGTTGTCAGGTAGGCCTGGCGGATACTTACCAGATCTGTAAGCAGTTTTTTCAGGTTTTTAAGCGCCAGCATATTTGCGCCGTCCGATTTAGCCACGGCCGGGTTTGGGTGTGTTTCCAGGAAAATGCCATCGGCACCGGCAGCAATACCGGCTCTGGCAATGGTGCTTATCAATTCAGGCCTGCCACCACTCACTCCTTCGGCCTGATTGGGTTGCTGAAGACTGTGGGTTACATCCAGAATCACCGGTACCTTAAAAGCCTGCATAGCAGGAATACCGCGCATATCTACCACCAGGTCCTGATAACCGAACATGGTTCCCCTGTCTGTGACCAGCACATGGTTGTTTCCTGCTTCTTTAACTTTATTTACTGCAAATACCATGGATTCCGGAGAGAGAAACTGTCCCTTTTTTATATTGACCCACTTTCTTGTGGCGGCGGCTGCCTCTAACAGATCAGTTTGACGGCACAAAAAAGCGGGTATCTGTAATACATCCACATATTGTGCTGCTAATGCAGCTTCTGCTGCCGAATGAATATCGGTAACCAGTGGAATGCCCAGCTTTTCTTTAACACCGGCCAGCACCGAGAGTGCTTTTTCATCCCCGATGCCGCTGAAAGAGCTGCTTTTCGATCTGTTTGCCTTGCGGTAGGAGGCCTTAAAAACAAAGGGAATGTTAAGTTCAGTCGCAATTTGTAAAATTTCTCTGGCAATTTCCAGGGGCATCGTTTCATTTTCGACCACACAGGGTCCGGCAAAAAGGAAAAAGTTACGGTTGGGGTTGGCAGCGATGCCGGGTATGGCTGGGGTTGTTTGCAGAATCATGAGGATAATGTTTAATAGTTATATCTGTTTTTCCACCTGAGTCTCAGGAATTTTCTTGTCTCTGCTTCCCGCGCATTGTCACCAGGATTATAAAACCGGTTACCGGTGATGGCCTGGGGCAGGAAATCCATTTCAATAAAGCTTCCTTCGTAGCTATGGGCATATTTGTAATCTGCACCATAACCAATGTCTTTCATTAACCGGGTAGGTGCATTGCGCAAGGGCAGGGGCACGGGCAGATCCCCTTTCTTGCGTACCATATCGAGTGCTTGTTCTATGGCCATATAACTCGCATTGCTTTTCGCGGAAGTGGCCAGATAAACGGCACATTGCGAAAGAATGATCCGGCATTCGGGATAACCGGTTTTATGTACGGCGTCAAAACAGGTGTTGGCCAGCAATAAGGCATTTGGGTTGGCATTGCCGATGTCTTCAGCAGCCAGTATCAGCATTCTGCGGGCAATAAAAAGGGGGTCTTCACCCGATTCAATCATACGGGCCAGCCAATATACAGCAGCGTTGGGGTCACTGCCCCGCATGGATTTGATAAAGGCGGAGATGATATCGTAATGCATCTCTCCCTTCTTATCGTATTTGCTCAAATTTTGTTGTATGATTCGGGTGGTTGAGGCATTATCGATCACCACCTCTCCATTTACGGGCTTTGCAACTCCGGCAATGATTTCAATGGCATTGATAAGCTTGCGTGCATCCCCTCCTGAGATGCGCATCAGGGATTCATCTTCTTTGATAAGCATTTTTAATCCGCTGGTTTCCGAAATCTTATTTACGGCTCTTTGAATGATGGTGCGCAGTTCTTTTTCACCCAATGGGTTAAGAATATAAACCTGGCAGCGGGAGAGCAGGGGCGAAATTACTTCAAAGGAAGGATTCTCAGTTGTGGCGCCAATCAGGGTAACTATGCCTTTTTCAACCGCGCCCAACAATGAATCCTGCTGGGACTTACTAAAACGATGTATTTCATCAATAAACAATATGGCAGTGGTTTCCATTTCCCGGGCAGAGCTGATTACTTCCCTTACCTCTTTGACGCCTGAATTAATGGCACTCAGGGTGTAAAAGGGACGGGAGAGCTTCTGAGAAACGATGTAGGCCAGGGTAGTTTTCCCAACACCCGGCGGACCCCAGAAAATCATGGACGGCAGGTTGCCCGATTCAATCGCAAGTCTCAATATCCCTTTAGGGCCAAGAAGATGTTCCTGCCCGACGTAATCATTGAAATCGGCTGGTCGCAATTGCTCAGCCAAAGGAATTTGTTGCTGCATATATAAGGTGTCCTTTCAGATCACAAACCTACATGAATTGAAACGAATTAGCAAATAAGATTCGTATTTACCCGAAGCGGGTGATATATTAAAACAGACTTAAAGGAAAGAGGATGGAAAAGCATAGGTTTTTACACATTCTAACAAAAATACGACGTTTTTTTTAAGGTTTTATAAGCTGGTTTTAATATTATTTTTTAATATTTCTTTATAAAAACGGATAATACAATGATTATAAGGGTTTTACATACATTAAAATTACCTTAAAAAATATTCAATAATACTTGCTTTTTAATCTCTTCTTTATGTATCTTTGCATCGTTAACCTTAAACAAAGAAACATGAAAACTTTATCACAAATTTTAGTTGTAGCTGGTCTGGCTACTTTAGTTGCCTGCGGTCCTAGTGCTGAACAAAAAGCTGAACAAGCTCGTCTTGATTCAATCCGTGTTGCTGATTCAATTTCACTCGTTGAAGCTGAGCAAATGCGTATTCAGGATTCAATTGCTGCCGCTGCAATGGATACTACAATGATGATTGAAGAAGAAGTACCTGCACAATAGTGATAGACTTTTATCTAATAAGAGAGGGGTGGTAACACCCCTTTTTTTATGTCTTTTTTTTTGCGAACATATTGAATAATCAGAGATTGTAATCTTTTGCGTACTTTTGAGCGATGGTTCATCCATACTCAGGCAGTTACACCCTAAATATTTTATGACACACGACGACACCCAATTACAGGCGGATAATGGCGATTTTTCATCTTTTGGATTTGATCCCGGCATTATGCAGGGACTCGAAGCCATTGGTTTCGAAGCTGCTACGCCCATACAGCAGCAAATCATTCCTTACATTATGCAGGGTAAGGATGTAATAGGCTGTGCGCAGACCGGTACCGGAAAAACGGCTGCTTACCTGCTGCCGATTTTACACCGTATTATTACCAACCCTGTAAAAGGTATCAACACCATTATCATTTCTCCAACCCGTGAACTTGCCTTACAAATTGCACAGCAGCTTGAGGGATTCAGCTACTTTCTTAACATCAGCTCACTTCCTGTTTACGGTGGTACTGATGGCATTGAATGGGAGCAGCAAAGGCGGGCCCTCACCCAGGGAGTGGATATTGTGGTGGCAACACCCGGAAAACTAATTTCCTTCCTGAATATGGACATTGTACCGGTTGATCAACTCCAGCATCTGGTGCTGGATGAAGCAGACCGGATGTTGGACATGGGCTTTTTCGATGACATTATGCGCATAATCAGCTACTTACCGGCAGAACGGAATACTTTTTTATTTTCAGCCACCATGCCCTCACGTATCCGTGAACTGAGCAAGAGAATTCTGAATCAACCTCAGGAGGTCAATATCTCTTTGTCAAAGCCCCCTCCAGGTATATTACAGGTGGCCTACAATACGTATGATAAACAAAAAACACCCCTGCTCATCAGCCTGATTTCCAATCGGGATTTACCCAGCATCCTTATTTTTGCCTCAACCAAAATAAAAGTTAAAGCCATCTATCGTGAGCTGGCAGCCGCGGGGCTGAATGCTTCCGATATCCACTCTGATCATGAACAGAGTGCAAGGGAACAAATCTTGCTTAAATTTCGTAATCGTCAGCTTCAGATATTGGTAGCTACCGATGTGTTGTCCAGAGGTATAGATATTGAAAATATCAGCCTGGTGGTAAATTATGATGTCCCTCATGATGCTGAAGATTATGTACATCGCATTGGACGAACCGCACGTGCTGAACGCACCGGTATTGCCATTACTTTTATCAACGAAGAAGACCAATATCGCTTTTCGCGCATTGAAAAGTTGATTGATACCACTATCTTAAAACAAATGCCTCCGGTAGCTTTGGGCGAAGGGCCTGTATATGATCCGACAGCCGAAAGGCCGCAACAACGTCGCAAACCTGGTCCAAAACCCGGAAGCAAACGAACAAAGAAATCCTGATATGTCTGCTCAAAGTTCTTTATTTGCTGTGCTTGGCGCCGGAAGTGGTTTTGGTGAAGCCATAGCCATACATCTGCTGGATCTGGGCCATACCGTACTTGCAGTTGCCCGGCACTCCGAAAGCATTCTTGCCTATGCTTCCGGATATGAGTCAAAGTGCGAAGTATTGGCCGCAGATGTTATGGAAGAGGGGTTTGGCGATAAGCTGATGGTATTTTTAAATAACCGAACACCTCAGGGTATCGTAATCAACGCATCCGGGCCGCCGGCAGGTGGTTTTTTTGATGTTACCCCCCGGCAATGGGAAGCAGCCTATTACAGCGTGCTTCACTGGAAGATGTTGTTGTTACATAAAATTATTCCCATTTTTAAATCGGCGCATTATGGCCGGGTGGTGATGATTGAAAGCGTTTCCATTAAGCAACCGGTAGCTCACCTGATTTTGAGCAATGCTTTGCGTGCCGGGGTGGCAGGCATGGTTCGTACCCTCGCCGATGAAGTGGCAGGGGAGGGCATCACCATAAATATTATGGCTCCGGGATATCACGATACCCAGGCCATGCAGCGGCTTTATAAGCGGAAGTCCGAAACACAATCCATTGGCCTCGAAGCGGCCAGGGAGATATTCACGGCCGAAACCGGCACCGGCGAATTGGGTACAGCCGGAGATTTTGCTTCTCTGGCAGCCTGGTTGCTTTCTCCTGAAGCGCGTTATGTCACCGGTCAGACCATTAGTATAGCCGGAAACCTGGTAAAAGGAATTATGGGTTAATCCTATCCCGGTTAAACGTCCATAGTAGGATCAATTTCAGTGGCATATTTGTAAATGCCGCCATCGAGTATAAATAACTCTTTTATTTTCAATTTATCTTTAAGATAGATAAATACCTGTTCACTTTTTATACCATAAATACAGTATATAACTACCTTGCTGTTCGTGTCAATCAGACCCAGCATCATTGGTATATCGAGCTGTGGTATTGAAATAGCGCCGGGTATATGGCAGGTCTCATATTTATCGGTGGTTCGGGTATCTATCAATTGAATGGGCTCGTTGTTGTCGATCCATTGTTTGAGTTCCTGAGCAGTAATAAATTTCATCCGTTCAAAATTATATCAGATTCATAAATGTGCGTTCCATCTGCTGTTAGCGCAGTTTCAATCATAAAGCGGGCAAGTTCAGCGGCATGGACTGGTTTATATTTTTTCAATTTCCCAATCAGTAAGGGCGACACCACTTTTATCAGTACTTTCCCGGCATCCTCCAGTGGTCTGGAATGTGGTCGCATCCCCAACAGCATAGAAGGGCGCATAATGTGTAAATCGTCAAACCCGGCGTTTTTAATACTTTGTTCCATCTGACCCTTGGTGCGCAGATAAAAATTTCCCGACTCCGCGGATGCTCCCACCGAGGAAACCACCGTGAATGAAGCAACTTTGTTTTCGCGGGCCGCTTTTGCGATTTCTTCAACAAGGTAAAGGTCCACTTTACGGAAGTTTTCTCTGCTGCCAGCCTGTTTAATGGTAGTGCCTAGACAACAGAAAACATAGTCTCCTTTTATCTTGCTATATATAGCAGGCAGATTGTCTGTATCAAATTCAACCTGGGTTACCCTTTCGTTGAAGTTGGTTTTATTCCGGACAAAAGCTACCACTTCACTAAAACGGGTGTCTTTAGAAAGCATTTCGGTCACAAAGCGACCGGTAAGTCCGGTAGCCCCAAATACCAGGGCGCTGTTTTTCTTTACGGGAAGGTCCATCGTTAAAAGGTTTACAAAGTAAAATTAATTATTTCTTAGCGTAGAGCGTACCCCGTTTATATGAAAAGTAAACACCAATCAGACACAGCACTGCAAATACCAGGAAAGCAAGCCTGATACTCGGAAGCAATCCGGCATCACTGCCCTGCGCCATATTTGCTTTGCCCATCATCAATGAAATGATCATCAGGCTTATACCCATACTCATTGTTTGCCCGGTAAGCCGCATGGTGCCCAGAGTTGCCGACGCAAATCCATATTGTTGTGGCTTTACGGAACTCATTACCGCGTTGGTGTTTGGCGAAGAAAAGAGTGCAAAGCCCAGACCCAGAATCATTTGAAACATTATGATATACCAAAGTGGGGTAGTGGCTTGTAGAAAGGCGAAGCCCAACAATCCTGCCACCGTTATGCCCATGCCTACACTGGCTACCAGTCGGGGTTCCAAACGATCGCTCAGTTTGCCGGCCAAAGGTGAAAAAATGGTCATCATTACAGGTTGGGCCATCAATATAAAACCAGCTTCACGGGCATCAAAATCTTTTACTTTCTGCAGAAAAAAGCTCATGAGAAACACCAGGGCAAAAGTTGCACTATAGTTGATAAATGCGGCCAGATTGGAAAATATAAATACCTGATTGCCTTTAAACACATTCACATTCAATAAAGGTTGACTCATTTTGTTCTCTACACGGAAAAATAAAATCAGCATACCAATACCCAATCCCAGCAATATTGCGCCATTGAGGGTGGCGATTTCAGGAAAGCCATAAATGACCAGCGCCAGTCCGATGGCATAGAGAAAAGATCCCTTGTAATCAAAACCGGCTGAAGCGGCTCGCCTGTGATCGTTTTCAAGTTTGCGCATGGCAATAGGTAACATGATGATGCCAAGTATGGCTGCGACTATAAAAATGCTTTGCCATCCCCAATAAGCGGTGAGCAATCCGCCAGCAGTAGGGCCTACACTCAGGCCAAGGTAAACGGAAGCAACATTAATACCCAATACTTTGCCACGTTCTTCTTTTGGGAAGGCGGTGGTTAGTATGGCAATGGCGGTTGCATAAATCATGGCTCCCCCAATGCCATTTATCACGCGTGAACCAATGAGCAATGTCTGGTTTCCTGAGAACGCTGTCAGCACTGATCCCAGAGAAAAAACAATGATTCCTGTCAGGAAAAAACGCTTCCGGCCATAGGTGTCTGCCAAACGTCCAAACGGGAGTAAAAATACCGCAGCGGCCAGCAGGTAGGAAGTCGATACCCATCCCAGCGCAATGGTATTGAGATTTAACTCCTTACCCATAGTAGGTAAGGCAATATTTATGGCCGATCCCATAAAAGGGGTAAGAAAAGAACTGAGTGTAGTGACAAAAAGTATGGGCTTACTGCCTTGCATTTCTATAAATTTTTAGCACAAATGTACGCTAATTGAATGATGCAGACGATAACGCCTGCAAACTTGCTTTATTTAAAACCATTAAGTTTATCGTTTGTTATGATAACAAACCTCTTAATGTACCATTTGTAAAAAAAATATATTATGAATTACTTTTTTGCTAAAACAATTGAAAGCAGTTTTGATGCTGCTGTTGAAAAGATTACTACCCTGCTTAAAGAAGAAGGCTTTGGAGTGCTTACCGAAATAAATGTTCAGCAAACTTTGAAAGAAAAAGTTGGTGTAGAGATGCCGGCGTATAAAATTCTGGGTGCCTGCAATCCAAAATTTGCCCATCAGGCTATATCTACCGATCCGAAGGTAGGTTTGCTCTTACCCTGCAATGTTATTGTCCGCGAAACCGGACAGGGAAAGGTAGAGGTGGCAGCTATAAATGCTAAAATAAGCCTGGATACCACCGGCAATAAAGAACTTTCTGACCTTTCGTGCACGGTTACCGAGGTAATGGAAAGGGTGATCAAGAAACTTTAATTTTCTTCAGAAAGATAAGCTCACTGAGAAGCTGAAGGTACGTCCGGGTGACCAGAATCCGGTAAACCCTTCACTATGGTGTAAAGCGCCATCCTTTCCACGCAGGATGTGTGTGTTGCCCCCGGCATTATAAATGCTCAGTCCGGCCTCACCTCTTAATTTTGATATTTCAAAAGTGTAATAGGTATGCAAGTCAAGCAATTGATAATCGGGAAGGCGATATGGCTGGGTTTTATCCTCCGGATTATTTCTTGTAGCTGGATCAAAATCAGCATACAGGCATCCCAAAAACAGCCAGTTGGCCGATATTTTTAGCCGGTTGAACAGAAAATAGTCGGCAGTTAAGCCATATTGCACCTGGGGAGCATCCCCGACTTTAAGATTGTCAGCATACACTTTGGTAATCTCAATCAATTGCTGATTATCGTTATATAAAGCTGCCTCCACATTGTTTTTCCAACGCCAGTCACCCAGTGAGGCTATAGCCCCAAAAGTGAGGTTATTCAGCACCCGGTAACTGCCTTCCAGTTCAATGCCTTTGTGCAGTGCATCCAGACCGCGGATCAATGCACGTGTCTGCGATTGATCGGCCAATTGTATATTTTCGTTACTTAAAATAGATTTATCCTGCCAGAGGGTATAATAGGTATTCACATACAGATCCAGTTTTGTTGTATAATAGTTATAACCGGCTTCTACCGCACTTATCCTTTCGTTCTTCAACTGTTGAACAGGTGCATTGCTGAAATTAGCATAGGCAAATTTAAAATAGGGTGCTTTGCTGTAATATCCTGTATTTGCATAAATGCGATGGGCCTGATAAAACGTATATTGCACTCCTGCTTTTACATCAAATCCGGCTTTGGTAATTTTTTCACTCTCCTTATTTTGGATGTAATTCATCCTGTCCATTCGCTGGAATCGGGTTTGAGAAAAAGTACCTGCCATAAATGCTGAGAAGTTATGATAGGTGTATTCTGCCTGCGCAAACATGCTGCCCACATCTACCCGGGCATCATTATCTACATTTATAACTTCTCCAATACCTTTGAGTTGTTTGCGGCCAGCCACTCCGGGCAAGGTGAAAGCATATTGATCAACCCAGAAATCTCCTCCCAGTAAATCGCTGATTTTTTCACGCAGGTTCGATTTAAAATACCGGAAGTGCATGCCTGTAAGTACTTTAAAATGATCGTTTATCTTCACATTCAGTGTCGAAAGTCCGCCATACCAGCTGTGACTTGCCATATAATTGGATTGTATGATTTTAGAGAATCCGCCCACCACTTCACCAGACTCAAGATGCACTGAATCCGTATGCGAAGTGTTTTGTAAAACAATGGCTGCCCAGTCTATCTGATTGTTTTTACGGATGGTGTTGGCCGGAGGACTCATAAAGGATTCAGCGAATTTGCCTCCGCCATCGCCAAAGGAAAGATAGGCTGAAGAGGATAGGGTTGCGCGGGAATTTATTGTCCAGTAATGATTGAGTGCCAGTTGGGGTTTGTGGTAGGAATTCTCCGAGATGCTGTTTGTTTTTCCATTCAGCGTACCCCAGTTTGGGTTGTATCGGATACCAAATTGTTCAATTTCAACTTTGGTCATACCATAATTTTGCTGTCCGTGTTTTTCGGGTGATCCCATACCTGTAAAGGAGAGCAGATGTTTATGACTCAGTTGCCAGGAAGTATTCAGGAACCAGGACCATGCATCAACATAAGTCGCGTCCACATAACCAGGTCCCACCGTGCGTGAACCCAAAAAGGTAAAGGCAAAGCCATTTTCCATTAACCCGCTGGAAAGCCGGATGGAAGTTTGCTGATTCCCATAATCAGTAATCATATACCTTATACTACCTCCTCCTTTGGCTTCCGCCGGGCGGGTAATGATGTTAATGGTTCCACCCACTGAATTGAGGGCAACCCTGGATGCGCCTAGTCCACGCTGTATCTGAATAGCCTGGGTAGCTTCGGCCAGTCCGTTCCAGTTCGACCAGTAAACCAGTCCATTTTCCACACTGCTAACGGGTACACCATTAAGCAACAGGCCAATGTTTTCCTGCTGAAAACCCCGGATGCTGATTTTGGCATCTCCAAAGCCTCCTCCCTGAGGTGTGGCATAGATGCCCGGTTTCATTTTCATTATCTCCGGAAAGGTCTGACTGCCCAACTGATGTTCAATGATGGCCTGATCAATGGTAGAAATGGCTACTGGCGTTTGTCTTTCGCGAACAAAAGAGGCAATCACACTCACTTCTTGTAATCCAATCATTTTGGGAGTTAAGACAATGATAAATGCCTCTTTATTATCTTTATGATCGGTGATTTTTATACTTCTTTTCTGATAGGCCAGATGGCTAAAGGTCAAGGTGATGTCAGAGGAAGTTGTCTTTAACTCAAAATTACCATCCCCATCAGAAATGGTGCCTTCACCGCTTGAATTGTGGATGGCCACACTGCCAACAGGTAAATTATCGGTAGCGTCTATAACTTTCCCTGAAAAGTAAAGTTGCGCCCGGGCAGTAAAACTAAGCGCAAGCGACAACATCAGAAATAAAAATGCGGAATGAAAATGATGAAATGGTTTGGCCTTAAGCATAGCAATGGTTTTTTAGTACCAGGCATAAAAATACCCGGCAAGCGAAACTTCCGGGCAACATACCATTAAACCATCGCTGCCAGTGGCAGTAATGCATAAAGGTTTGGTTCTTCTTCCATCCAGACTTTACTGTCGGTACCGGAAACTAACCGGTTCAGTCAGGCTTTTCAGCCTGAGTCGCGGACTCTACCGCCGGTCGGGAATTTCACCCTGCCCTGAAGAATCAATGATTAAACTGCCGGCAAAATTAGTATTTTCCTTTTCGCAAACAAAAAATAAAAAGTTAACGGTGTTTAAATCTTTAAATGAAAGACACAATGCAAAACTTTTTTACATTTACCCTGTTTCTATATACACATAGATATGATGTAAAGGCTCATACTACACCGTACTCAATTTGAAGTTCTGAGTTTCTATTTATTTTTTTTCAATAAGAATGCAATCAAATATTGTATCTTTAATTCATTATACTGACTGAATATGAGCAAGTTTAAATTTCTGGAAGCGTTTCATACTCCCGCTATTGTCACTGATGACAACTTTTCGATTATTTATCTTAATCAGTCGGCTTTAAAAAATGAAGTTTATGGCAATTTGCTCACCAGGGATGCAAAGTTAATTCCTGACATTATCCAGGCTGAATCTGAGGTTTCAAAGCTCAGGGCAGCAGTAAAAAGAAAGTCCTTCAGCCTTAGCAATACCTTCAATAGCGGTGCTTCAATTCAATGGGAGGTTTCCACCATAAACAATAGTGGAGATAATTATTTCTTGTTTGTTGACCAACAAGCGTCCGGGCTTAGCACTTTAGATAAAGATGAAAAGCCTGCTAATCATATGATTAAGCATACTTCCGATCATAAGGCACAGCTTGACCGATTGCTGAGAAATACTCCGGGAATGGTTTTCAGGGGCCGGTATAATACTGAAAGAAACATGCTTACCGTCAGTCCGGGTTGTAAACGTCTCACCGGATATACCATAAAAGAACTTACGGAAGATGGTAAAAATGTATTTGGTAATCTGATACATGAAGATGACCGGATGTTGGTATGGAAATCTATTCAGGAAAACTTGAATCATCATTCATTTTATAAGATTCAGTACCGCTTAGTAACAAAAAACGGCAGAATTAAATGGGTAGAAGAGCAGACGCATGCCACAATGAATGCACAAAATAAAATTGAATTTTTAGAAGGCATCATAACAGATATAAGTCAGATTAAGCTTTCGGAGGAAGCATTGAAGTTTGAGGTAAACCTGAACCAGGCTTTTGCAAGTATAAGTATAGAATTGCTCAAAGGTTTTGTAAATATTGATCAGATTTCGGATTCGGTAATTAAATATGCCATGAATTTTACCGGTAGTGCCTATGCTGTGCTCATTCTGCCCGTTTCAGATGGAAAGCGCTATCAGGTATTTGCTTCAGGTGAGCGGTTGAGTGTTCAGTATCCTTTATCTTTTGAAGTGCCGGCTGAAACCTTTGAAAAAGGATTTTTTAAAAGTTATCTCCGGCTCAATTCTGCTGTAATTGATAATAATGTGAATTTTCAAGGAAAACTAGCCGGATTATCTGACAAACAGTACAACATTACCCGTGGCATGGCAATACCTGCCATTTTTGAAAATCAAATGGCTTCAGTACTCCTGCTGGCCAATGCTGAGACTGATTATGACCATAATCACCTGGCAATTGCACAGCGATTTCTCAATGTGTTTACCCTTGCCATGTTTAAATTAAAAGCAGATGAAGGGCTGCGTTACGATAAGGAGAAGGCTGAGGAATCAGATAAAATGAAAAGCCTTTTCCTGTCAAATATGTCTCACGACCTGCGAACTCCCATGAATGCTATTGTTGGTTTTGCCGATATGCTTCGCGAAACCAACCTAAATGTCGAAGAAAAGGATAAATTTATCGAAGCCATCATCCGCAGTGGCGATAATTTGCTGCGTCTGGTGAATGATATTATAGATATTTCTAAAATTGAAGCCGGTGAACTCAGGTTAATCATTTCAGAATGTAACCTGAATCAAATGATTGATGATATCGAAATGGCTATCATTCAGGCATTGAGCCGACATCATAAGCCACGGGTTCAATTTTATTCTCAGAAGGGTGTTCCCGGCGATGCTTTTATGATTCTCACTGATGTTACCCGGTTGCAACAAATTTTAACCAATCTCGCCGGAAATGCTGTTAAATTTACGGATAATGGTTTTATAGAAGTGGGTTATCGTATAGAAAATACAAAACTGCTATTTTTCGTGCGTGACTCCGGGTTGGGCATTCCTCCCGAGGACCAGAAACTTATTTTCGAACGCTTTGGACAGGTCCGGCAGTTTGCTGACCGAAATAAATCAGGTACCGGATTGGGACTTACCATTTCCAAAAACCTGGTAGAACTCATGGGCGGTACCATCTGGCTTGATTCCTGGCCGGGAGAAGGCTCTACTTTTTGGTTTACTCTTCCCCTGCTTAAAACGCAGAACCCTGCCCCGGAAGTTCAACCCTTTGCAGAACCAGAGAGGAAGGTGGATCTTAGCGGGAAAACCATACTCGTAGTCGAAGATGTGGATACCAACTATTTTTACCTCAGTTCACTGCTTAAAAAGCTGAATTGCAGAGTGCTGCGTGCTTCAAACGGGCAAAAGGCGGTTGAGATGGGTGTAAATGATCCCTCTATAAATATGATCTTAATGGATATAGAATTACCACTTAAGAATGGTTATGAAGCAACCCGCGAGATCAAGGCTTTACGACCCGATCTGCCGATAGTTGCACAAACGGCATTTGCCATGATGGGCGAACGTGAGCGCAGTGAAGAGGCGGGCTGTGATGATTATATGGCCAAACCTATACGCAAGGATCAACTGATCAATATGGTATTGAAATACATAGAATAATCACTTATACCGGGGGTCAGACTGAAAAGGCAGTTTCGCCATTTTTTCCACCTCCAGGGAATAAAAACCAAACTCCTCCACCACTTTTCCACGGATAAGATAAATGCCGCGTCCCCTGAAAGGGTATGCCTTTGACACATCGGGAAAATGCACGGTGTCAAAATACTCACCTTCAGCATCAAAGAAAGTGGCGAAATGCATAATTTCGCCTTTTATCGTGCGCACATATTTTATGGTTACCAATAAACCAAGCATTTTTACTGTACTTCCCAAATGCCTGCTGAGCCCGTGCGACATCATTTCGCCCCGGAAAGGGGTCTGCAACATATCGAAGTAGGTCATACTTACAGGAAAATCGAGCAATTCAATTTCATCGTAGCTGTCTTCCAGCGGATCGTGGACCAATTGCGGCAGGGTAAAGGTACGCGCGGGTTGGGTAAAGAGGGCCGTCGCAGGCACTGCTTTTTGCTTTCCGGTGTGCATATGGGCTTCCCAGAGCAGTTGTTGTTTACTTAACCTGGTAAACCTGAGTGCACCGGTACGTATAAGGATAATCAGTTGCTCAAGCGGAGGTTTCACCCTTTCGGTAAAGTTGTAGAGGTCCATGTATGGGCCGTTTTGGGTACGTTCTGTAAGTACTTGATTTATCACTTGCTGCTCAAGCCCGGCAATGTGAACAAAGCCCATAACAATGGTATTGTCCTGCACCAGAGTAAGATGATTGCTTTTATTTATACAGGGAAGCTCAATATGGGCACCGCAGCGCCGGGCTTCATTGTAATATACCCAGGTTTGGTAAAACCCGCCAAAATTATTGATGACGGCCACCATAAATTCCAGCGGAAAGTATGTTTTCAGATAAAGACTTTGGTAACTTTCTACGGCAAACGATGCGGAATGGGCCTTTGAAAACGAATAGCCGGCAAACGATTCGATTTGCCTCCACACTTCATTGATAACGGTTTCGGGATAATTTCGGGCCCGGCAACTGTCGAAGAATTTGTCCACGATTTTCTGAAATTCCACCCGTGAACGGTATTTGCCACTCATGGCCCGCCGCAGTACATCGGCATCGGCCAGGTCGAGCCCGGCAAAATGATGACAAATCTTAAGCACATCCTCCTGATAAACCATCACCCCGTAAGTTTCGCTGAGTTGTTCTTTCATAATGGGATGAATGTATTTAAAGTCATTGGGATGATGGAAGCGTTTGATGTATTCACGCATCATACCTGAACGGGCAACTCCGGGCCGGATGATGGAGCTGGCCGCCACCAGGGTAAGGTAGTTGTCGCATTTTAGCTTGTAGATCAATCCACGCATGGCGGGGCTTTCAATATAAAAACAGCCGGTGGTTTCGGCATTTCTCAGGCGTTCCTTAACCCGTTCATCCTGCTTGAATTTCTCTACCTGATGGATGTCAATGTCAATGCCCCGGTTCTCCTTTATCAGATCAACGGCTTCACGGATGTGCCCGATGCCGCGTTGGCTCAGGATGTCGAGCTTTTCAAACCTCAGGTCTTCGGCCACATACATATCCCATTGGGTTACCGGCATTGATTTGGGCGGCAGGTCCAGTGCTGTGTAACAGGTAATGGGCTCTTCCGAAATAAGTACTCCGCCGGCATGTATGCTGCGGATATTCGGGAAGTCGGTCATGCGGGTGCCCAGTTGCAGGATGTGACGGGTTATATCGTCCTGATTTAGCGGATTGTGAGGCTCATCCACCAGGCGGTCGAGCTCCGCCTTGGGCAATCCCATCACTTTTCCCAGCTCCCTTAATATGGATTTGCCCTTAAAGGTTGACATGGCTCCCAGCAGGGCGGTATGTTCGCGCCCATAGCGCTTAAAAATGTAGTCGAGCACCTCGTCCCGCTCTTTCCAGGAGTAATCAATGTCAAAATCAGGCGGGCTACTGCGTTTTGGATTCAAAAATCGCTCAAAATAGAGGTTCAGTTCAATCGGGTCCACATCGGTAATTTGCAGGCAGTAAGCCACAATGCTGTTGGCACCGCTGCCCCGGCCCACATGATAAAATCCCCTCGACATGGAATACCGGATGATGTCCCAGGTAATGAGAAAATAGGCACCAAATCCCAGCCTGTCAATAATATCAAGCTCGTGCCTCACCCGCCGGGCAGCTTCTTTGTGGTTTTTGCCATAACGGTAAGCCAGACCGTCGGTCGCCAGCTTCTCCAGCAGCAGGCGGTCGTCGTAGGCGCTTCCGGTAAATGTTTTTTTGTTTTTAATGATCTTGTAATCAAAGTCAATGATGCAGCGGCCGGTAATACGTTCGGTGTTCCGGATGAGTTCAGGAAAGCTTTCGAATGCCTTGCGTAACTGAGCAAGGGAATGAAGCTGATGGCGGTTTCCGGCTACCATTTCAGGCGTAAGCCGGCTCAACAGTATATTGTTGTCGATGGCGCGCAGGTAGCGGTGTAACTCCTGTCCGTCGGCATCCTCAAATGTGATGGGTGAATGAATGATAAAACGGGCAGGATATTTCTGATAATCCGAAAGCATCAGTTTGTTCACTTCATCCACGGCAACGCCGATAAATTCATTCTCGGCCATTTCGGCCTGATTTCTGCTGCCAAAGGGATAAACCACCAGCACATTTTTAAAAGGCGGGGCGGGCCAGGGCAGGGGAGTGCCCTGTAAGTTGCACCGGCTCAACAGTTCATTGAGTTCCCTGAAACCGCTGTTATTTTCGGCTATGCCGGTGTAAAGCAAGCGGTTGTCTTTTCTGAATTCAACGCCTGCCATAGGGCGAAGACCGTTTTTTTTGCAGGCTTTTACAAAATCTATGGTTCCGCTGGTATTGTTGATATCGGTAAGCAACAAGGTTTCAGTACCGGCCGAAGCCGCCAGAACGGGCAGTGCTTCAATGGGGAAAGTGCCGTAGCGCAAACTGTAATAGGAATGGAAAGTAAGATGCATGGTTTTGGCTGGATTTTTTAGTCTGCGAAAGCTGTAGTCGTTTTTATTCCGGGCGCATGGCGGCTGCATGGGTAATGGCATTGCTGCCAAAACGGTTTCTGATGCGATCCATGGCCTGGTAAAGATTGATGGTTTGGGCAGTATCGTCGAACATATTGATTTGTTGCATGCCGCTCACCAGGTGGCTGAAACGCACGCCGATAAGCCGGATGAGCATGCGGCGCTGATACACCCGCTGAAACAGGTTGCGGGCTAACGGTAGCAGTACATGATCAAAAGCAGTATAGGGAATGCGCTGTTGCAGGGTATGGGTGTCAAAATTGGCATAGCGTATTTTAAGGGTAACACAGGCGGTGAGTTTTTGTGAAGTCCGCAACTGATAAGCCAGTTTTTCCACCATGCGCATCAGCAGGTCGTTGATCATGGCAATGTCAATGGTATCCTGCTCAAAGGTGGTTTCGGTACCTACGGATTTGCGCTCGGAATAAGGTTCAACAGGGGTGGGGTCAATGCCATTGGCTTTTTTCCAGATCACTACTCCGTTTTTGCCCAGCACCCTTTCTACCATTTCTACCGGCATATGGCTCAGGGTTTCGATGCGGGCAATGCCCATAGAGCGCAGCAATCGGAATGTTTTTTCGCCTATACCCGGGATTTTGCTGATGGAAAGTGGTGAAAGGAAAGGTACAATCCCTTCGCGGAGGATTTCCAGCTCTCCGTTGGGCTTGGCCTGCCCGGTAGCAATTTTCGATACGGTTTTGTTCACCGAAAGGCCCAGCGAAATGGGCAGCCCCGTCTCCCTAATGATACGCTGACGCAGCTCATGTGACCATTGTACCGATCCAAAAAAACGGTCCATGCCGGTAATGTCGAGATAATGCTCGTCAATGGAAGCTTTTTCGTAAACCGGGGCCTGTTCGGCGATGATATCGGTTACCGCATTGGAATAGCGGCTGTATTGCTCCATGTCGCCCCGGATTACAATGGCATCGGGGCACAAGGTTCGCGCCATCCTCATGGGCATGGCCGAATGTACTCCGAAGGTGCGTGCTTCATAGCTGCATCCCGCTACCACGCCCCGGTCCGAAAGCCCGCCCACAATTACCGGCAGCCCGTTTAACCCGTTGTTATTCAGCCGCTCTACCGACACAAAAAAGGTGTCCAGATCAAGGTGAACAATGGTTCTGTTATCGTTTGAAACCATTTTTTAAAAATATTTTGTCCTTTTTGTAAAAGGGATAAATTTTTGTTGTATTTTTGATTAGTTTTTAATCAAAATAATGATTACAATATAAGCATAAACTTTATTAAATCAACAGATCATGACGAATATTTTTGCTTCAAACATTAAACTTTTGCGCAAAAGGCGTGGCCGCACACAGGATGAGGCTGCCTTTGCCATGGAGATGAAACGTTCTACCCTGAGCGGCTATGAGAATCAGGTAGCCCAGCCCGGGATTGAGGCGTTGCTGACCATTTCTAAATATTATGGTATTGCCATTGATACCTTGGTTAAAATAAACCTTCCGGCCCTGTCAGAAAGTGAGCTGAGCCAACTGGAACGGGGATATGATATATATATCACCGGAAGTAAACTACGGGTGCTGGCCACTACGGTGGATGCCCAGAATAACGAAAACATCGAACTGGTCAATCAAAAAGCTTCTGCAGGTTACCGCACCGGCTTTGCCGATCCCGATTATATTAAGGTGCTGCCCATGTTTCATATGCCCTTTCTGTCGAAAGACAAAAAATATCGTACTTTTCAGATAAAAGGGGATTCCATGCTGCCCATTCCCGATGGTTCATGGGTAACCGGAGAGTTTGTGCAGAACTGGAATCAGGTTCGCGATGGTCATCCCTATATTATTTTAACCCTTGAAGATGGCATTGTTTTTAAGGTAGCCGAAAACCGGATAAAAATGGATGGGCGGCTGATGTTGCATTCACTTAACCCCCTTTATGAACCTTATACTGTGGATGTAAAAGAAGTGAGAGAAATTTGGAAGATGGTGCATTACATCAGTAGCGAAATGCCTGAACCCAACCTGCCGCGGGAAGAACTTTCCAATACTGTGGCCACGCTCAAAAAGGATATGGAAAAACTGAAAAAGCAGGTAGCGGCTGTTCAGGTTATTAAGTTGCCTTTAGAGGGATAGACGTGCATTCGGGAGCACTGTTTTCAGGCTATTGGATTCCGCTTAAGCCCGTTACAGCCGGGGCTGGACATTTTTTTTTGGTATTATATTACGGTATGCCTGTATGCGCATGCGGGCAGGCAGTACCTCATCAGTATTTATCATTACTTTCCTAAAGTTGATGAATGGATCAGATTTAATAATCATCATAAAATAGGATATTAAAAATATTGATTATATATTTGTATGTACAATATCGCCGTAATTCGAAACGGTTCAGTTTACATTTATGAAATTCAGGAAAGGCACCGGATTGCTGAACAAGGACATGCAGGAGCATATTCGAATATTCGAACTGCTTGTCCAACATTCCACAGATGTAATCTGGATGATGGATATGAATATGCATACCCTGTTTATGAGCCCGTCGGTAGAAAAGCATCTTGGGTACACTGTGGAGGAGTATCTTGCCTTGAGCCATGAAGAACGCTTGCCTGCCCGGTCGTATGAATTGTTGCAAACCATTGTTAAAGCGCAGATAATACCTGTGCTTTCGGGCAAGAGCCCGTTGCCGGAAACGCCCATACAGTTCGAGATGCTGCATAGCCATAAAAATGGCAAGTTGGTGTGGGGCGAAATAACACTGAGTTTTTTACATGATGAAAGCGGAAAGGTGCAGTGGGTGATGGGCATTACCCGCGACATTGATGAGCGCAAGCGGGCTCAGGATGAACTGGCAAAAAGCCGCGCCCGTATTCAGAGTATTATCAGTGAATCGAGTGAGTGGATATGGGAATTGGATGCCAACGATTGTTATACTTTCTCTAATAATGCTGTAGAGCAAATTCTGGGATTGAGTGTTGACGCCATCATGGGGAAACGGCCTTTTGATTTTGCCTACGGAAAAACCCTTAAACAACAATTGGCCCATTTCTTTAACCTGAAGCAGGCTGCATTGCCATTGATGAATTTTAAGGTGACCATGCAGCATGTTAACGGAACGCTTAAACACCTGGATATTAAAGCCGATCCGTATTTTGATGAAAATAACGTTTTTCAGGGTTACCGCGGCATCTGCCGTGACATAACTTCAGGCAAAGCCAAAAGCCGGAGTATTGAGTTGTTGGAGAAAACGCATTTTTCGTTACTCGCCAATGACGACTTTGCCTGGATCAAACTGGATCAGAATTTTGAGATATTGGAATGGAATAATGGAGCCATTAAAACTTTTGGTTTTTCACGCTCGGAAACCCAGGTAGGGGAGGTGCTTTCAAAAATATTTCCCGCTGTTCAATTGCGCTTGCTCAAAAAGAATTTTTCCAACCCGGACAACTCATCCACCCTGATTAAGTATGCGGCTATGGGATTACATAAAGATGGTCGCAAGTTACATTGCCATATTGCCATTTGCCCTGCTTTTGATGGTGAAAACAAGCCGGAGGGAGGCGACTTGTTTATTTACGATTACACCCGGTTTAAACAATTACTCGATTTTTCAGTGGAATATGATGAGGTACTCTCGAAGTTTTGTGATGCCTATGTCATTACAGATAAATTTTTCAACATTATATTTGTAAATGAGATTTCAGCAAAATGGCTTGGTGGTGCGGTGAATGACTTTATCGGACAAAATATGAGCTTTTTTCAGTGTCAGGACAGCTTGAAACGCATACAGGAAAATGGCAAACATGTGGCATGCAAAAAACACCCCTGGAAAACCAATGTGGTGATTAAATATAGAGATAACTCCAAAAACGCTGTAATGTCGCTGCTTTCTCCTTCCAACTCGAAGGGTAAACTGGCTGATTTTGTATTTATTTTCGATGAGGTCCGCGAATAAAGCTTCCGCTTTAAAAAAATCATTTAAAATAGTGCTGTACCTCTATCTTTCCGTTAAAGTTGCGTGTAATTTATCTATCTTTGCAGTCCGTTTTTTAAAAAATTGAACTACAAAAATGGTAAATATAACACTACCGGACAATACAGTAAAGCAGTTTCCTGAAGGCATCACCTCAATGGAGATAGCCAAAAGTATTAGCGAAGGTCTGGCTCGTAATGTCCTGTCAGCCAAGGTAAATGGTGAAGTCTGGGATGCCAGCCGTCCCATTACCAGCGATGCACGCCTAAATTTGCTTACCTGGAATGATCCCGATGGCAAAGCTACCATGTGGCATTCATCGGCTCACCTGATGGCTGAAGCCATTGAACAACTGTACCCTGGTGTTAAATTTGGCATTGGTCCCGATATTGAAAACGGGTTTTATTACGATATGGATTTCGGAGATCGCGAAATTTTAGCAGAAGATTTGCAGGCCATTGAAGTGAGGATGCTGGAACTTGCCCGTGAAAAACAAACTTTTGTCCGCCGAAGTGTCTCTAAAAGTGAAGCTCTCAACTATTTCACCGAAAAGGACGATGAATATAAAATTGAATTGATTCAGGATTTAGAGGACGGTGAGATTACTTTTTATGAGTCGGGAACTTTTACCGATTTGTGTCGTGGGCCGCATATGCCTGATACCAGTGCCATTAAAGCCGTGAAATTGCTTAACATTGCCGGTGCTTACTGGCGTGGCAATGAAAAGCGCAAGCAACTTACGCGTATTTATGGTATAACTTTTCCCAGGCAAAAAGATCTGACAGAATATCTTGAAATGCTGGAAGAGGCCAAAAAACGTGATCATCGCAAGTTGGGCAGGGAGCTCGATTTGTTTACATTCTCACAAAAGGTAGGTTCGGGACTTCCGCTGTGGTTGCCCAAAGGTGCCATATTGCGTGACCGTTTGGAACGTTTCCTGCGCAATGTGCAGCAGAAAGCCGGTTATCTGCCGGTAATTACCCCACATATTGGCAACGTGGAATTGTACAAAACTTCCGGACACTTCCAAAAATATGGCAAGGATAGCTTTCAGCCGATTTCTACACCGGTTGAAGGAGAGCAATTTATGCTTAAACCCATGAATTGTCCGCATCATTGTGAGATATACGCTGCCCGCCCTCGCTCATACAAGGACTTACCCCTGCGGTTTGCCGAATTTGGCACCGTATATCGCTATGAGCAAAGCGGTGAATTACACGGATTGACCAGGGTGCGTGGATTTACGCAGGATGACGCCCACATTTTCTGTACTCCTGATCAGTTGAAGAGTGAATTTATTGCCGTAATTGACATTGTACTTCATATATTCAAAACGCTTGATTTTAAGAATTATACCGCTCAGATTTCACTGCGAGATCCCAGGGATACCGAAAAATACATCGGCAGTGATGAAAACTGGGAAAAAGCGGAATCAGCCATTATGGAAGCCGTAAGTGCAGCCGGTATTGAAGCAGTGGTAGAATATGGTGAAGCTGCATTTTATGGGCCAAAACTTGACTTTATGGTTAAGGATGCCCTGGGCCGGAAGTGGCAATTGGGAACCATACAGGTAGATTATAACCTGCCTGAACGTTTTGAACTGGATTATATCGGCAGCGACAATCAGAAGCACCGTCCGGTAATGATTCATCGTGCACCTTTTGGCTCAATGGAGCGTTTTGTTGCCGTTCTTATTGAGCATTCAGGAGGAAATTTCCCCTTGTGGCTCACCCCGGAACAGGTTATTGTGCTGCCAATCAGTGAAAAATACCTGGAATATTCAAAAAAAGTTTTGAATTTCCTGAATAATTCCGAAATTCGCGGCCAAATTGATGAACGCAACGAGAAGGCTGGTCGTAAGATTAGAGATGCAGAATTGAAGAAAATTCCATTCATGCTTATTGTTGGTGAGAAAGAAGAGGCTGATGGAACCGTTTCCGTACGCCGCCATGGTAAGGGTGACCTCGGTGTATTAAGTCTGCAGGCGTTTGCCGACATGGTAAAAGAAGAAGTAAATTCGGTGATGCAATAATTGCTATCACTACAGTATAAACCAAACTAAGGAGGAATTCACATAGCTACACCATTCAGAGGTTCCAGAGGTTCCCGGAATATGCCGAGGAGAAAAGAGGATCCACACCAGATCAATGAAAGAATAAAAGCACCCGTAGTAAGGGTGGTAGGCGACAATGTAGAAGCCGGAATCTATAACATAAAGGATGCCCTGGCCATTGCCCAGCGCCTGGAAATGGATCTGGTTGAAATATCACCTACTGCAAATCCACCGGTTTGTAAAGTAACCGATTATAAAAAGTTCCTTTACGAGCTGAAGAAAAAACAAAAAGAAATAAAAGCAAAGTCAACAAAGATTGTCGTTAAAGAAATTCGTCTCGGGCCCAACACCGATGATCATGATTTTAACTTCAAACTGAAACATGCTATTAGATTTCTTGAAGACGGTGCCAAAGTTAAGGTTGAGGTGTTTTTTAGAGGACGTAGCATCGTGTACAAGGATCAGGGTGAAATCAAGCTGTTGCAGTTTGCTTCTTTGCTTGAAGATTACGGAAAGGTGGAAAAGCTACCTTTGCTTGAGGGCAAACGCATGATTATGATCGTAGCTCCTAAAAAATAGAAAGTTTTTGAATAAAAACTCAATATAAACCCAATTAATCAATTTGTAATGCCAAAAATGAAGTCGAAATCCGCTGCAAAAAAACGGTTTGATGTAACCGGCACCGGTAAACTGAAAAGGAAGCATGCTTACAAAAGTCACATTCTGACTAAAAAATCAACCAAACGCAAACGTAATCTTACTTACACCGCGATTGTTGATAAGGCAGATGCGAAAAATGTAAGACTCATGCTCCAGTAATTCGTGTTAATTAAGTATTAACCCTTGCTTTATGCCAACAAGTCTTTCGTGTAAAGCGGAAGCGCTAAAGCAAAAACAAAAACAAAAAAATGCCAAGATCAGTAAACGCAGTGGCCTCAAGGGCCCGCAGAAAAAAGATCCTGAAGGCCGTTAAAGGACAATTTGGCCGCAGGAAAAATGTTTGGACGGTTGCTAAAAATGCATACGAAAAAGGCATGGTGTATGCATACCGCGACAGACGACAGAAAAAACGCAACTTCCGCAGTTTGTGGATTACCCGTATCAATGCCGGAGTAAGGGCTTATGATATGTCCTATTCTGTTTTCATGGGGAAACTCAAACAAAAGAATATCAACCTTGACCGTAAGGTGCTGGCCGATTTGGCCATGAACCATCCTACAACGTTTAAAGCAATTGTTGAGGCCGTTAAGGATTAATAGCTTGTAATATTAAAAGCAAAAAACCACCCCTAAAGGTGGTTTTTTGCTTTTGAGGAAATCGATCTTGGCTTTATTTCATTGATGAGGGTATGTTAAATATTCTTTTCAAAATAAAGAAGTAAATGTAACCTTTTGATTAGGTGATGATTGTAAGCATCACGTAACTCTATTCCTTGGGCATTTTCTCCCTTTGGCGAATATAGGTTTCCATTTGTTCCGAAAGCAGTCGCTTGGCGATGATGGTCTTTTTTTTATCCAGCAGGAACATAACCGGACTGCTGTGCACATCATATAACTCCCTGAAATCGGGAGTCATGCTGTAAAATCCGTTCACGTTTATCCAGATGGTTTCATTCTTCCGGATATAGGTTTTCATGTCTTTCCATGAAGTATCCATGCATATGGCATATACTTCGAGATCATACGTTTCTTTATTGTTTTTGTAAAAGTCGCGCAATAATGGAGTTTCCTTTTTACAATGTCCGCAATCCGGATCCCAGAAATAAATCAGGATGTATTTTGCCTGAATGTTGTATAATGAATGTGGCTGCATCAGGGTGTCGAAAAGGATCATTTCGGGGGCAGGCTTGCCTATAAGTAATGGCTTTAGTGTTTTGGCCCGGGCAATGAGGTTTTGTTTTACCCCTGCATTCATCCAGTCCATGCGTGGATCGTTATACCAGGTATCCACCAGATGCACAAAAATGGCATCGTAACCCATTATTTCTGACCCTTCGTATTTGATGGTCAGATACCACATGAGATATTTAAAGGCTTCGTAACTGTTTCCCGTTTTGTGTAATAGCAAATCTACGGCAGTAATGAGAGAATCGGGCAGGGGAGAGGTGAGCCTGTTAAGGTATTGTTCAACTTTGGGATGAATCACCGGGGTTCGGATCAACCGGTCATCTGAGAGATCAATATTATCCCAGAAATGGTCTTTGTAGGCTTTGTAACGGGACAGGGTGTCGGCCCTGGTGTTGCCCTCAATCAGCGGAAGTTCAGGCTCCTGCATCGTCTTTAGGAAATCAGCAAAGAAAGTCCCTTTGTGCTGAGCAATTAAGGCTGTGATATGGCTCTGCACCTGATTGTTAAGCTCTTCCGTTTGGTTCATGAGGAATTTTGCCGAGTCGCTCTGGGGGAGATGTTTTTTTAGCTGCTCTTTAAGTGCAGCCTGCTGCTTTTGCCTTTCAGCCAGAAAGCGCATATAGTCAAACAACAACTGGTTTTCAGTGCTTCCCTTAGAAATCAGACTGGATGGGAGTTGGGAAGTATTGCCACTGATGGTGAAAGTTTGTTCCTGCCCGATAATAAAATCGAACAATCTTTTTTTTGAAGCATCTACAATAATGTACATGCCCTGATCCAACAGCTTGCCCGGCTTGAAAACATAGCTTCCATTTTTGGCGTGAGCGGCCGTGTCCACAACAAATTGTTTATCGCCTCCATAGCTGGCCAGATATAGAAGAGAGTCATTTAGCCCCTTTAAATCGATCGTAATTTTTGCACTCTGCTGCGCTGTTAGAGTCATTCCCCAAAGGGTAAGACACAAAATTAAAAAGGGATAATATGTAACTTTCATGATAATTGTTGTACTTTTATGCTGCAAACTTACAGTTTTTTGCTCTTAAGATTTCATAAGTAATTATAAACTTAAAGAGAATCTTGTCCTTTATCAATGAATTAATCCTGTTGTTATGAAGAAATTGATTGTTTTTATTTTAATTTTTCTTGCCTTTGCCATGTCGGGCAGTACACAGAATATTCAAGATTCTGTTCTTGAAGCAGAACGGGAATATTACTGGAATCGTTATACTTCAATCAGGGATACACTAACCATCAATACATGGAATAACCTGAAACGGATGAAAGACAATCTGGAGCAGGTGGTTGAGCGAGATGGTCTCATTGTTGCATCCCTGAAACAGCGCCTCGAGGTGGATTCATCGCTGGTAGTGAATCAGGCAGACATGAATGCGCGATACAATGAATTGGCTATGGAGCATGACATGGTGCAATCGCGCGTAAAGAATGATATGCAAATGATGCTCTATCTCAAGGTAGCAGTAGGGGTGTTGTTGTTGATTACAGTGATACTTATTTTTACCCTGATTGGCCGGGTTTCCTCTCTAAAAAAAGCAAAGTCCCGGGCTGACCATTATGAATCTCTTGCTGAGCAACGCAATCAGATGAACGAATTACACGAGTCGGAGCTCAGGCGTTTGAAAGAACGGGAAATTGAATTTAGGGCGGAGCTTGAAAAAGGCATCCAGGCGCATCAGGAGCGTCTTATTTCTATTCAGCAGCGAAACAATGAGCTTGAACGTGAAATTGAACAATTAAAAAATGAATCAACTCCGGTGTTGCAGGGTGTACATACTCCGGTTCAGGGAGATGAAATTCCCACTGATGATCAGGAACTCAGGCAATGGAGCAGGAATTTACTGGATGAACGGAAAAGCCTGCTTAAACTGGCTGAGCAACTTAAGAATAAAGCAGAAGAAGAGCAGGCCCGAAGGGAACGGTTGTTGGAAAAAATCAGAAATCTGGCAGGGTCATTGTCCGGACTTGATGATGGCGTTTCAGAATAAACGCCCCCGCTTTTTTACTCTTGAAATTTCAGCACCTTCAGGACAATCCAATTGTCTGATTCCGTTTTTTTGTGATTTATTGATGGCATAGGTAACACCGAGATGCAGCACTGAATACCTGTCATTTATGTTTGTAGAACCTGTATGGGCATCAATATTATCAGTATTGTGCAGACGCATGCTGTAACCGGCTTCCAGACCCCAATTATTATTTATATCATAAGTGACTTCAAATCCTACTGGAAAAACAAACGAGTTTTGGGCATTTCCTGATTTTTCGCCCTGCTCACCATAACCAACTGACGCCTCTAAAGTACCATTTTCCATATTAAATTTACGGGCGCGAAAGCTGATGATTCCCACTCCCGCAACAACATAAGCATTTATTCGGGGTGAAGAGCCCTGAGAAATCAGGTGACTGAGGTTTATCCGGGGAATCAACGCCAGTTCATTAAACTTAGTTTCGAAACGGAATCCACTTTCAGGATTTGATCCTTTCATCCTGCCGTGAATAAATTGCATCTTAGCACTGAATAATGGCGAAAAATGCCGGGTCAACTGAAGGTAAAATCCGGGAGCACTCTCTTCTTTTATTTTTTTTGCCGGATCAAAATCATGCACACTCAAGTCACCAAAAAATGATTGCACCGTGACACCCCCACCAAATTGCCAATAGCCAAAATTTGTTGGTTGTGCTTTTAATCCCGAAAAGGCCAGGGAAACTAAAAGTAAGCTGAGTAGTATTTTGGGCATGAATTTAATGATCAAAGTTTTTTTCACCGGAGGTAACATAGGTATTCAGGTAGTTTTCGTCAGGGGTTAATGGGCAACTGTATCGCTTGCTATAAACACAATAGGGGTTGTAAGCCCTGTTAAAGTCGAGGATGAGTTGACCGGAATCTGTTAAATAAGTATCCAGGTAACGTCCTCCCCCATAACTTTGTTCTCCCGAAGTGTAATCCCGAAAGGGTATAAAAAGATAATTTTCATAACCCGGCTTTTTCATCAGGTCGATATTGCGGTAAACGGTAAGTTGAAAAGTGGTATCATTGATCTTAAACTCAGCAATACCATAAATAAGGTATAAGGGCAACCTGTCGGTGGTGGTTTTCATGGCCAGGGTGTCGGGCTTTTCAAAAAGTTTAAGACTTGCCGTGATCACCCATAAAGTATCCGGTTCAAAATAGTTTAACCCCTTGAAATTTGCCCTTAATTCCTTGTCTATCGGCGAGTTGTCTGCAGTTTTAAACTCCAGGTCCCTCTCCCGCCGTTCGGATAATAACTCGCTGGTGTACCCTTTGCCTGTATCTGGGTCGATTTGTTGGCCTTTGACAGAATAATTGCTTCCGATAAGAAAGGTAAACAGTAGGCATGCAATTAGATATATTTTAAATCCCGAGTTCATCGATTCGTTATTTGCAGCAAAGGTATTGTGGTTAATCAATAATAAAAGGAAAATCTTTCAATTTTATTATGTTTATCCAATTAAAACTGTGTCATTATATGAACTCTTTTGACTTACATCCCGTGGATAAAGTGGTGAAAAACCCTAAGAATGTATGGAGTAATAAAGTCTTATTTATGGATACTGTGTTAAATTAAATAATATTACGAAGTCCATTTCACTGTAATGATATGAATATGTGAACAGATATCGAATGAAATTGCTGGTTTATCTTAAATTTGCAGAAGCATGATCATAAATCTGAATTTTCATAATGAGACTTTTTCATCCGGAAGTATTCCAGGGCAGTTTGTCACAAAAACGCTATTTTGAAGGCTGGTATTTTAAGCATGTATCTGCCAGTCTTGATTAAGTGTACTCTTTTATACCCGGCATATCATTGAATGCACTGCATCCACATGCTTTTATACAGGTGATTAATGGAACTACCGGTGAAACTCAATATATTGAATATGCCTTGTCGGAATTTAAATTTCGGCGGGATGACTTTTGGGTTAAAGTCGGTAAATCGGAGTTTTCGGCCGACAGTATGCATTTGGCTATTGAAAGTCCGGAAATCACTGTAAAAGGCAGATTGAGCTATACGGGAAGAGTGAAATATCCTTCTTCCTTGCTGTCTCCCGGTATCATGGGTTGGTATTCGTTCGTGCCTTTTATGGAATGTAAGCACGGTGTTGTATCGGTAAACCACAGCATCAGCGGTAGGCTGAATATAAACGATCAAACCATTGATTTCTCCGGTGGCAATGGTTACATTGAAAAAGACTGGGGGCGCTCTTTTCCTGAAACCTGGATATGGATGCAAAGCAACAACTTTAATCAGGCTGACGCATCTCTGATGATCAGTATTGCCAAAATCCCCTGGTTGGGCAGCCACTTCACCGGATTTCTGGGCTTCTTATATTTTGATGGAAAATTTTATCCGTTTAGCACCTACAATGGTTCCAAAATCATGAACTCTAAACTGGAAAATGGACTGCTTACGATTTCCCTGAAGCATCATCAGCATACGCTAAATATTAATGCGATAATCAACAAATCAGGCATTCTGAAAGCGCCTCAGGCCGGTAGTATGGACCGCCATATTAAAGAGAGCATTGATTCTGAACTGCGCGTTCAGCTCATAGATCAGAACAACAATGAAATCTTTGGAGACACCGGACACCGTGCCGGGCTAGAAGTGATAGAGGGAATGGTGTAAATGCTGCTTACCTGTCTAATCCATATCATCATTTAACGACTTAAAGCCCTGTCCGAGGATTTCATTGGCTTCGGTGACATTTACGAATGCTTTGGGATCAATTTCCTTGATGTGTTGCTTTAAAATTTCCAGCTCCCGGCGACTCATCACTGCGTAAACCATCTTTTTGGATTCACCGGTATAAGCTCCTGTTCCACTAAAAATAGTTGCCCCGCGCTTGAGGTCATTGTTGATTTTTGCAGCAATGGATTCAAATTGATCAGAGATAATCAGTACGGTCTTGTGGTAACTAGCGCCACTCACCACCATATCAATAATTTTACCTTCAATAAAAATAATTATCAGTGAATAGATGGCAAATTCCCATCCGATAACTCCTGTTTCTGTAGGCTGAGCGAGTGTAAACAGAACTATGGCGCCATCCACAATCATTACCAGTTTTCCAAGAGACAGCTTGGTGTATTTGGCAAGAATCATGGCAATAATATCTGACCCACCTGAGGTTGCCCGCGATTTAAAGATGAAGCCAATGGATAATCCATAAAATACACCGGCCACTATGGTATTTAACATGGGATCCAAGATCACTTTGGGATATCCCGGAGAAATGTAGGTTTCCATCAGCCAGACTGTGAACAAAATGGTGACAATACTTACGATGGTTTTAACACCAAATCTTGGTCCTAGAATAATAGTACCTATAATTACCAGTGGAATTTCCATGGTAAATGTGCTGTAACTGATTTTCCAGCCAAATAAGGTGTTTAAAACAGTGGCGATGCCATATATACCTCCCGGAGCAAGCTTGTATGGAACTACGAAAAGGATATCGGAAACGGCAAAAATGATACTGCCCGCTAACAAGTAGGCATATACAGTGAACCATTCTTGTGAAAGGAACTTTTCTTTGGTTGTAAAAGGCATTATTTCAGTTAGTTAGACGTGAATATTGGGTAAATTGCTGTTTTTGAAGCGGCAAACTTACTACATTTAACGGGAATAATATCGCTGAGTACCATTCCTTAAGTATAGAGTGCAGGGAATGTTGTCAATGGCCGATAGGTCAGTTTGTATCTTAAAAAAGCTGCCTGCATGAGATCTCATGCAGGCAGCTTTAAAAGAAGATATTCAGGTGTTAGCTTATTTCAGCACGTGATATAGAGCATGGATAACACCGGGAATCCAAAATAATAACGTTAAAATAAGATTTACTAAAAATGGTGTACCTATTTCATTATAAACTAAATAGACAGCCAAAGGAGGCAAAAGTATAGCCAGAATTACCAACAGAATGGTATTGGTGTCGGAAGCAGGAGCCATTGAAGGAGTTTGTACCGGAGCTGCCTGAACAATTGTGGTTTCTGCAGATGACTGTTTCTTTTTTCCTGCAAAAGCAGCATCAGCAACATTGATGAAGCCAAACATGAAAAATACCATCATTACGACGGCGGTAAGACCTGGTTTAAAAATTTTCATAATTTTACATTTTTAAGTTTAACAAATTTTTACTTCACAAAAGTAATGAAACACAGTTTAGAATTGCATATATTAACAACAATAGTTCTTGTATTGTTCTTTTTGCCCTCAAAAGCTCAGGAATTTACTTTTTCCGGTGCCATTGTTATAGACAAAACTGAGGTCTTGAGCTATACCATTACCTATACGATAACTGAAGAAAACATACTTACCGGATTTTCAATCAGTGATTTAAATGGAAAAGAAGAAACGAAAGCGCAACTTACCGGAAAATATAATGCTAAAGAAAAAACACTTTCTTTCGATGAAAAAAAAATTGTCTACTCTAAAGGCGAAACACCTTCGGACGAGTTCTGCCTGATGAAGGTAAAAGGTAAAATTGAAAAGAAAGGCGGAAAAACCATTTTTACAGGTGACTTTAATGCTGTTGGTCTCAGCGATGACATCATTTGTGCGTCGGGTACTTTAATCCTGCTTTCTGAAAAGGACATCAGCGAACTTTCTGCCAAAGCATCAAAAGTAATACAGAAGTTACCCAAAGTAGATAGTATCGCTGTGCCAAAAGTTGATCCAACTCCCTGGAGTAGAAATGTGTTTGAAATTGAATCAGGGAAATCAATAGAACTGGAACTCAAGTCTGATCAATTGATCATTGAACTTGTTGATGACCGTTTTCAGGATGGTGACAGGGTTAGTGTGTTGAAAAACGGTGTGAAGGTGATCAACAACCTGGAACTTACCAACCGCGTGCAGTCCTTTAAATATGAGATAGGAAAAGAAGAAAAAGAAATTACTTTTAGCTTTATAGCTGAAGATGAAGGTTCCATAGCGCTCACTACTTTTAAAGCAGTGATTAAAAATGGAAGGGAAAATAACCTGATTATGACCAGTCTGAATAAGGGAGAAAAGATAAAGGTCATTTTTAAAAGAAAGTAAGGTTCCTGAATTGCAGTGCTCACTATCTTCACTTCTGCTTCGGGGTTTTTGAGCTGCTTGCTTTATCATTAAAGTCAAGACACAAACCTATCCAGTATTCGAAATCCTCTTCAGCCGTAAATCCATCAGGTTCCACGTAACAAAAGCCTTTGTATTTTCTCCCTTTCATCATCATTGGCTGGTAGCCTTGTTTTGCTGAGATTTCATGTTGCAACTCCGGATCAAAACGACACATTAGATTTTCTCCACTCACGTTGATACACATTTTGCCATCTATGAGAAAAGCGAGCCCGCCAAACATCTTCTTCTCCTGAATTTTGATATCAGGGAAGCCTGAAAGTCGGTCCCTGACCCTTTCAGCTAATTTTAAACTAAAACTCATCTTTTAATTCTTGCTATTGTTGGCGAAGGTTAAGGTGTCAAAATAAATGGTCAGTGATTTTAATTTTCCATTCTCTGCCGCCCATATCTCAGCGACATTTCCATTGATATGCTTTCCGTTTGGGAAAATAAAGTCGTAATTACCGATCACACAGGCACTTTCTTTCTGAATGATCATTTTTTCAACTTTCATTGATTTAAACAGCTGTGAAAATCGGTTGATTCTTCGATGTATGCAGCCTTTCCGACAAGAGGCCGGGGGTTTGACATATCACCACCGGTATATTCAAAATCATCAGCAAGTACACTCCCAAAATCTGATTTGGCAGAAAATGCTTGATAATAAACTTCCAGAAGCTCTTTTATACTCATCTTTATTTCTATTAAGGAATTATACATTTCATTAAAGAATCCAAATCATTGTAAGGTCCAATCAGATTATTCCAAATCACTCTTTGGAACTTCCTCCGTCAGGTTTGTAGCCTCAACGTAGATTCGTTTTATTGCAGGATAAACTTTCTGAATGGAATTTTCGAGGCGCTTTATGGTTTTTAACAATTCAGTGCTGTTTATTGCCGGATTAAACTGAACATCAAGGGCAAGCAGGATATCGTTGGGTGACATGTGCATGGATAATGGGCGAAGTAAATCCACAACATTTTTTTCCTGCTTTACAATTTTCATGATGTTGTCCACTTCATAGGATTGCATGCTTTCGCCCAGAAGCAGGTCGCGGCTTTCAATGGTAAGCAACACCGCCACAAAGGCCAGCAGCAATCCAATGACGATGGACGCAATTCCATCAGCTACCGGCAGATTAAAATGGCTGCCTATAAATACACCTATTCCTGCAATGAGCAAGCCTCCCAGAGCGGCACCATCTTCATATATAACAACAAAGTGGCTGGGATCTTTACTAATGTGAACGCGCTGAAAGAAAGTTCCCCTAACATTTTTTTCTTTGTTTAAACTCCTGATGGCAATGATAAAAGAAACGCCTTCAAAAAGGAAAGCGCCACCAAGTACCGCATAGTTCCAGTTAATATTGGTGAGTTTTTCAGGATGTTGAATATGCTTGATGCCTTCATAAATAGACATCCCGCCACCCAAACCAAAAATGAGAATAGAAACAATCAGCGACCAAAAATAAATTTCCTTTCCATGCCCGAAAGGATGACTCAAATTAGCAGGTTTCGCACTTCGATGAATACCGAATAGCAGCAGCAACTGGTTTATGGAGTCTACCGAGCTGTGTATTCCTTCAGAAAGCATGGCTGAACTGCCCGTAAAGGCAGCAGCAACAAACTTCATTACGGCAATAGCGATGTTGGCAACCAATGCACCATAGATAGAAATGTGTTTATGTGCCATTTATCCGAATATTGTAACTTATATAAATTGTCGTTGAATCATAAACTTAATTCCAGTTTAAAATGTTCAGCTAATTTGGTGATTGGTGATTGGTGATTGGTTCGGGGTTCTTGGTTCTTGGTTCTTGGTTCTTGGTTCGGGGTTCTTGGTTCGGGGTTCTTGGTTCTTGGTTCGGGGTTCTTGGTTCTTGGTTCTTGGTTCGGGGTTCTTGGTTCGGGGTTCTTGGTTCGGGGTTCTTGGTTCTTGGTTCGGGGTTCTTGGTTCTTGGTTCGGGGTTCTTGGTTCTTGGTTCGGGGTTCGGGGTTCTTGGTTCTTGGTTCTTGGTTCGGGGTTCTTTACGAACCCAGGTGGTTGAGCAGCCTGACCTGAAACCTGAAACCTGAAACCTGTAACCTGTAACCTGTAACCTGTAACTTGTAACCTGTAACCTGTAACCTGTAACCTGTAACTTGTAACCTCTAACCGTGTAACCTGTAACCTGAAACCTGTAACCTGTAACTTGAAACCCTGTAACCTATAAATCAATTCAAACTACAATCCCCAACCAATCCTGACCTGATACACTATGGATGGATATATTCCCGACCCATCATCAATTGATTTTTTCCATGGCCAGTCTTTATCACTATCAGACCCTAATTTATTTTTCGAACTGCTTGTGATGTATTGCGCGCCGAGGCCTATGGAGTAATCAACCACCAGACCAAAACTTTTAATACATTGATAACCAATGTTAAAATGCATCCCAACGGAAGTGCGGTCTACTGAATAATCGCCAGGAAAATAGGTTTCTTCTCTTGTAATATTCAATTGCTGCAAATCAGTATGCACTGCAACGTAATATCCGCTGTTTTCTATTGTTTGGGAGTTGTACTGGAAGATGTGTGGCCAAAATAGCAATACTGCAGGATCAAAAATCTTGTTGCGGTTCAGATAATGCCTGCCTTCAAGTTGTATTTTAAATCCGGATATGCTCTTTGAAGGAAGCTGAAGCCATCCACTTGAAGCACCATAAGATTTAATCAGACCAATGTTGGCATAAACTGACTTTTGTTTTGAGAAATATTTCTCAACACCAATATTGAAGTTGCCTGCATTCCAAACGAAAGGAATGTATTCCAGCACTGAGGTGGATAAAACTGTCTTTTTTATATCCTGTGGGGAAGGTTGTTGTGTATATCCCTGAAAACTAAATCCGCAGGTGATTATTAGGATACCTGTTGCATATCGTTTTTTCATGATCATCGTCAGGTTTGGTAAGAACAAATATCATCGAAATTACAAAAATTTGATTACTTCAAAGGAAATTTAAAATATTTATTATTTTTACATTTGTAAGTAGTTAAATACATACATAATTACGTAGTTTTGTCGCGTCTAAATAAAACTCTTAAATTCTATAATAATGACTATTTCAACGATTAAAGTAAGTGCTGCTATGGGTGAAACTTACAGCACCCAAATCAATTGTTCTCACCCTTTTGTCATTGATCAGCCAAAAATGGCCGGTAGAAATGATGAAGGACCCAATCCTTTAGAAATTTTTCTGGCAAGCCTTCCCGCATGCATTTGTGCTATAGGTAGAATAATTGCAACACAACGCCGCATTCCCTTACGTGGAATGGATGTGGAAGTTGAGGGTGACATCGATAAGGATTTCCTGATGGGCAAAACCACGGAAGGCCGTTCAGGTTTTACCGAAATTCGTAGTTTTATCAACATTGATGCTGATATGACTATGGCTGAAAAAGAAGCTTTTTTAAATGATATTGCTGCCCGTTGTCCCATAGCAGACAATATTAAGTTTGAGTCTGTGATTACTCCTAAACTCGTGGATAGTCTCGTACTAAACAATTAATCCTGTTTGTGATTGCTAAATGTGCTGTTTCCATACAAAAGAGGCAGCATTTTTTATTAAATTTCATAAAGTGAAAAACAATTAGTAATTTAAAGTATTGATTATAAATGCAATATATATTCTATTGGAGTATTGTGTTTTTTAGATGTTAGAAGTTAGAAGTTAGAAGTTAGATGTTAGAAAATAGAGATTAGATGTTGGAAATTAGTCCCGTCCTGTATGTACGGGATCGGGAAGAAATTCATCTACTGTTTATTATCATTCATCCGGTGTTTTCCAGCTTTCCCGCGATTTGCCATTCTTCATTCGTTTAGGACCAAACCATATCCAAAATCCAGTGATGGTAAACAATAGCAGCGAAAGTCCCATTATGGAGGTGTAAACAACTTTTATCTGCTCATTTCCGGTGTTGAAATAAAAATCCAGAATAGAGCCGTCGTGTATTTTTTCTATATAATCTGAGTGTCGCTTCTCTATATGCAGCAGTTGGCCTGTTGCTCCGTCAAGTTGAATTCCGGTAAAATGGCGATTAAAGATGAATTTCACCATTCCTTTATCCTGCCGGATGTCAATGCGTTCAAGCTCAGTGGATAATTCCGAAGAAACAGAATCTCTTAGAATTTTACAGGCATTTGTATGCAGGCTGTCCAATGGTAGCCATTTTTTTAAGTCGGTAGAAGTTCCTGAATATGATTTTGACAAAATTACGCCTGAAGAATGCTTTTTCCATCCCAAAAGCATTCCTGTGCCGGAAATGATAAGGAGAAAGACAAGCAGCGACAATCCGGTGATCCGGTGTGTTTTTCTAAATGTCCTTAGCCATTTTGCCTGTATTTTTTTTCTTTCCGTAGCAGTCATTTATTAATCTTTATTGACATTGATTAAATTATTCGCCACTCCATTGGTTTTGCCAGAAATAGTTTCATGGTGCAAATGTATAAACATTGCGCTGAAAGCATGAATAGGGTTACGCTTGAAAGTCAGGATTGGAAATAAAAGAAAGCCTTCTTTTATTATGCAACAGATTTTTAAAGGCGCCACCTGAAGCCAGCGCCTGCAAAATGGCAACTTTAACAAAAATCACCCTGCGATATTTGCCAGTTTATCCTTTAGGAAAAAGTTTAGTAACCGATCAGATCGTCGAGTGCTGTTTCCAGCAGACTGTTATTCCGAATGCTGTAAAACTTTGAATCAAAGATAAACGACCCAACAGAACCTTGAACTTCTGCTATGGCGCGGCTGTTCTCATCTATAATCAAAGTCTGCCCCTCCCTGGAAATAAACCTGTACCATCGTGCCACATATAGTAAAGGTATAGCTGATATATCCAGTTATAATTTTGGAGAAATGTTACAGGCGGCATGTTTTTAATTTTTTATTTTAAGAATGCTATTTTTTTTAATTTTTTTTTCACTTTTTTTCTTATTTTTGGAAAATGCTCCCACCCTGGGTGACCGATGTTAACTTTAGCTTAATTCATGGAGCTTCCCTTACTTAAAGAAGTCGTTATTATTTTAGGATTATCGGTACTGATAATCCTGTTGTTTCAGCGACTCAAAATGCCTTCTACACTTGGCTTTCTTATCACAGGCATGGTAGCCGGACCCAATGCTTTAGGTTTTATAAGTGCTTCGCATCAGGTAGAAACATTATCGGAGATCGGTGTGATTTTTCTGCTTTTCATCATTGGTATTGAGTTTTCCATCAAAGGGCTGGCGAAAGTAAAACAGACCGTTTTTCTGGGTGGGACGCTGCAGGTTATCGGCACCATTTTACTTACTACCGTACTTGCTTTTGCCCTGGGATTAACCTTGCAGCAATCCGTTTTTATAGGGTTTCTGATCTCGTTAAGCAGCACGGCCATAGTGCTTAAAATACTTCAGGAAAAGGGGCAGATGACTACACCACACGGCCGTATCATCATGGCCATTCTTATTTTTCAGGATATTATTGTAGTACCCATGATACTCATTACCCCGATACTGGCGGGCAATGGAGGTAATGTAATGTCTGCGGTACTCATATTATTACTTAAGTTTATACTTGTACTGGTTATCTTGTTTTTATTGGCGCGATATGTGGTGCCCCGTTTGCTGCAAAAAGTGGTGGAATCGCGCAGCCGCGAGCTTTTTATCCTTACCCTGGTGGTGATTTGCTTTGCTACTGCCTGGCTTACTTCTTCTATTGGATTGTCCCTGGCACTGGGTGCTTTTTTCGCTGGGCTCATTATCTCAGAATCTGATTACAGCCATCAGGCCACCGCCAATATTTTGCCTTTTCGTGAGATATTCCTGAGCTTCTTTTTTGTTTCGATAGGTATGTTGCTTGACCTGCAATACTTTCTACAGCATATCGGGTTACTCTTGCTCTTTGCGCTGGGAGTTATTTTGATAAAGATAATAATCGTCATTGGCACGGTACTGGTCTTGCGTTTTCCCATTCGTACGGCATTGATTTCCGCGCTCAATATTTTTCAGGTTGGAGAATTTGCTTTTCTGCTTTCCATGATTGGGCTGCGGAATGAGCTGTTAACGACGGAAATCTATCAGAACTTTCTGGCTATCTCTATCATGACTATGGGACTTACCCCATTTGTAGCCGGCAATGCAGATGCGATTTCCGACTGGTTGAGTCGGGCCTTACTTTCGCCTAAGGTACGTCGCCGTTTAATTGGATTTCAAAGCCGGCGCAAGAATAAGGATGAAGATAAAAGTATGGTGGATCTGCATGATCATCTGGTGATTATTGGTTGTGGCATAAATGGCAGCAATGTAGCACGCACTGCCCGAGAGGCAAGCATTCCATTCGTCACCATTGAACTCGATCCAGATGCTTACCGCAAGGGGCGCGAACTGGGGTTCCCGGTGGTATTTGGCGATGCCTCGGATGAGATCATCCTTAAATTGGTAAAAGTTCATGAGGCCAGGGTAATCGTTGTGGCCATATCTGATCCTGAAGCTACCCGGCGCATAGTTGTTCAATTGCGTGGGCTCACAGAGACTGCCCTGGTAATTGTGCGCACCCGTCACTTAAACGAGATGGATGAAATTCTTAAACTTGGAGCTGATGAGGTGATTCCCGAAGAATTTGAGACTTCCATACAGATATTCCGGAGTGTGCTAAATCATTATCTTATCCCTCAGGACAAGATTCAAAGTTTTGTATCGCACATTCGGGCGCGCAACTATGAATTACTCAGCAACGCCGGTTTTGATGCACAACGTCCGCCTGCCATTACCCTGCACATTCCCGATATGGTGATTGCCACTTTGCCGGTGCAGCGCGGAGCAAATAAGATTGTAGGTAAAACCATTGTTGAAAGCGGATTGAAAAGCCGGTTCAATGTCACGGTGCTCGCCATCCGGCGCAATAACCGCTATTTAACCACCATCCTGCCCGACATGACCATAGAAACGGACGATATGTTGTACCTCTTTGGTAGTCCCGAGAAAATTTCAGAAGTTAACCATTATCTGGTGCTAAGCTGATCGGGCGAAGCTTCTGTCCATCGCATTATTTTATAACCTGAACTTTAGTGGTGCTGGAAACATTGCCTTTTGTATTAAAAACCGTTATCAGATACAATCCGGAGTTGAGCTTATCCGTAGAATAACGAATGTTGCTTTCATTGCCCGACAATGCAAAAGCATCTATTTGCCTTCCCTGAATATCGGTAATGCTCAACATCCATCCCGACTGATTTTCCGGAAGCTTATAAGCTATGTTAAGCTCTCCGTTGGTCGGATTTGGATAAGCCACCTGAATGATTTTCTGACTTAGATTAGTACCTTCAAGCTCTTCCAGACTCAGGGAGATGCCATTTTCGTTGTATATGCTGATGCCGACATCGTAACCTCCCATCCAGATATTGTTGAGGTGATCGATGCGCAATTTGCTATTAAGGCCCCAGTTCATTCCCGATTCAAAATAGGGGATAACTTCAAAGATCACCCCATCAAATTTTATCAGGTTAGTGCGTCCATTCAAAAACCAGATATTTCCTTCAGCATCAAAATCAAACTGGAATACATAGTTCAATGGAATGGGGGAGTTTTCCGAATTATAGGTTGTCCAGGTTAAGCCATCGTATTTTGTTAACCCGTCATGACTGCTCAACCAAATATCATTGTTCCTTACGGCAATGTCCCACACCTTCGGATAATCATGGTTACCGGCTTCAGGATTCAGTTCTGCAACCCATTTGGTACCATTCCAAATAGCAATGCCCTTATCGATGCCACAAATAATTTTTCCGTCATTATCTACTGCCAGACAAAATGCTTCCTTAGCAGGGAAATTATTGGAATAATAAGAGAAGGTGGTTAAATTGATGCCGTCGTACTTGTAAAGAGAATATCCCTCAGTGTACCATAGATTGTTGTCTCCATCAAAACACATGTTATTAATGGAAAACATTTCGCTTCCGGAAGCTGGAAAATAACGAATCCACGTATTGTTCACAAATTTGCTTATGCCATCATAATGAGCAACATATAATACACCATAATTATCTTCAGCAAAGCAGGTTGTGCTTAGATATGTGTCCCTGTCGTCATGATTATAGTTAGTTATCACATTATCTTTAATCCTTGTCATTCCGGTATAACTGGCTGTCCAGGTAGTTTGATCAGAAGCATGCAACAGGTGGCGCACAATATTTCCTTTAAATCCTGAACCGGGTGTACTGAGTTTTTCCCAACTTTCTCCGTCAAAAGTGCAATTTGGATATGCTGCGAAATATAATTTATCATTTTCATCCACGGCTATATAGCGGAAGTATCTTATACTGTCAAGCGGTGAAGTTGGATTTACTATCTCCCAATCGTTTCCATTATGATGATATAATTTACCCTCATAGGTGCCTAACCAATAATCCCCATTACTCATTTGATCAAAGGCATATACTTTTTGCAATGGTATGTCTGCCACCAGCGTATCATAATATTCCCAGGTCGAAAAATCGGTTATGGTCAAACCACCAAATGGATGTCCAATCCATGTTTTCCCATCCGGAAAGGTTTTCACAAAACCTATTTGATTATTGCTCAACGGTGAATTGGCTGTAGTGTATGTGGTCAATTGATTACCATCCCATGCCCTAATGCCATAATCGCCAAAAAGCACGCGATCGTCTTTATCTATATCAAGCATAGTAGGAAACAACATATCTCCACCCAGTGTATCTAAGGAATAGCTTGTCCAGTTTTTACCTTCATATTTAACTAAATAATGGGATAAACAGGCCCAGATGCCCCCTTTTGAATCACACTTAATCGAATAAGCCCTGTCGTTGGGCAGTGTTGTATTTGTGGTATTATAACTTGTCCATGTTTCACCGTCTTTAGATGCAATTCCTCCTCCCGGGGAAGCCAGCCATAACCTGCCTTCCGGATCCAGGCACATGTCATAAATATTGGTAAACGGCATTCCGGAGTTTGCGTGGTTGTAGTAAGTGGTGTCATGGCTTGCATTATCAATGCAAATTAATCCACCTTCCGTAGCTATCCAGATTTGCTGGCCATCAGGCAAAATTTTCCTGTGGCTATAGGTGTCCGTGATGTTTCGCCAGGTTTCCTGAGCAATGGAGGTAAAACCAAAACCGATAAGCATTGCTAATAGTATTAATTTTTTCAAAGTAAATATATTTTAGTGAAGGGATATTTTTTTTTACTAAGCAAATGTAGAATAGATTTTGAAATAAAAAAATAAATATCAGGAAAATGATTAAGGGAAAATGATAACAGATAAAAAATATATCATAAGTACCTATAATATAGTCAAATCACTGGCCCGATAATCAGCGAATCATTTAATTCGATAATCGGCTAATCTGCTTTAATAAACCTATTCCGAAAAAACATATTGAATCAGATTCGCTCCCATTTTCAGGGCTTTCAGGCGGGTTTCGGGGCTGTCGTTGTGCACTTCGGGGTCTTCCCAGCCATCACCCAGGTCGGTCTCATAACTATAGAAACACAACAGCCGGCCTTCCCAAAACAATCCAAAGCCCTGAGCCGGTTTGCCGTCATGCTCATGTATTTTGGGTAATCCATTTGGGAATTCGTATTTCTGGTGATAAATCGGATGTGAATAAGGTAGTTCCACAAAATCAAGTTCAGGGAGTACTTTCTTCATTTGTGGACGGATGTAAACGTCCAGTCCGTAATTGTCGTCAATGTGCAGAAAGCCTCCTGCAAGCAAATAATTACGTAAGTTCCTTGCTTCCTGATCATCAAATACCACATTTCCATGTCCGGTCATATGCACAAAGGGATAGTTAAATATCTGCGGATCGCCTGCATCAACAGTAGCGTTGTCGGGATTGATGTTGGTGTTGAGGTTTTGATTACAGAATTCGATGAGATTGGGTAGGGAGGTAGGATTGGCATACCAGTCGCCGCCACCGCGGTATTTAAGCAGGGCTATTTCAACTGAAGGAGGTACGGCACTCTGAAGTCCCAACAACAAAAGAACCAATGGTATCAAAAATAATTTTCTCATTTTAACTGATCTTTATTGATTTAACAGATTCACAATGTGGCAGGCCACCAGCGCAGCGGTTTCGGTACGCAGCCTTTCCCTGCCCAGGGTTACCGGTCGAAAATGATGTTCAACAGCCAACGCTACTTCACGCCTGCTGAAATCCCCTTCAGGGCCAATAAGTATGCTTACGGCTGTTTTTGCCATGATGCAATTCTTTAGATGATCGTTTACCGAGTCGTCAATCCAGGCTATAAATCGCTGGCCTGAAGTTCGGTAGTTACTTAGGTAGTCATCTAATTTTATGGGCTTATTAATTACAGGCAGCCAGGATTTAAGTGATTGCTTCATGGCGGCAATGGCCACTTTCTGTAGTCTGTCTACACGTAAGTGAGCACGTTCCGAATGGTCGCACCACAATGGCGTTATGCTATCAATTCCAATCTCGGTAGCTTTCTCAATAAACCATTCATACCGGGCAATGTTTTTGGTGGGGGCCACTGCCAGATGTACCTCGTAAGGTTTGGGCGGATGCAGATGCACATCTAATAGCTTTATCAGACAATGTTTGCCGATAAAATCGAAAATCTCCGCCTCACCCATGACTCCGCTTCCATTGGTTACCGAAATTGCGTCACCCGGTTTGAGCCGCAATACTTTAAGATGAGCCACTTCTTCAGCAGGTACCTCAAGCAACTCTTCTGTCTGCTTGTGACAGACTAAGTCGATTCCGGGAAGATAGGTCAGGTGCATCTTTTATATGAATATCGAATCAAAAAAAAGCCTGCATCTTTTTCTTATAAAAATGCAGGCTTGAGGTTAATTAATCATCAATTTGCTCCTGAACTGAACATTGCCTGATTGCACGGATATAAGATACAATCCTGAATCAAAGGATCGGGTTTCGATCGTAAATAGTTTCCCATTTAAGCCGGATGTCGCATATACCTTTTTCCCGGTGGCATCATATAAAACTACTTCAGCATTCGTCAGGTTCTCTGCGGAGGATATGAAAATCCGGTCATTGGCAGGATTTGGATAGACGTGAATATTGGGTTTATCCTGTTTTTCAAATGCTGCGGGTACGGCATTGGTAAAATAGATGTTGTCGATATAGAGCGCATTGCCGAGACGGTGCACACTCTCGAATGCAATTTTCAGGTTTTCCATACCCACCCATGGGGTGAGGTCAATTTGAATGCACGCAGGATTACCCGGTGCACTGCACCAGTCCGCTGCGGTTTCAGGCACAAAAAGCGGATTGAGAAGTGGGGGGTGTGTTTGGAAATTACCGCTTCCATCTTCAGCAAATGTTGCAATGCGTTCCCATGAATCTCCACAATCGGTGGAGATGAGAATTATGAGTGAATCAGCAGTTTGTGTATAACGACGTGCATAAGCATGACTAAAACCCATAACAATTTCATTGAAGCCTTTAAAGTTTAAAGGTGGACTTATCAGGCGGTCACGTTTGCCAAGAGGAGGGTCGTAGGAGTAAAATGTTATTCCGGCAGCTACAGTCCCCTGCTCAACTCCGTTTACCGGAAGTAATTCCCAGGTTACCTTATTGTCAGGGTTTTCAACGACCCAGCCATTTGTTTGCAGTGACTGTGTTTCCCAGTCTTCCATAAATGGTGCCGGCATACCACCGATTACAATATAATCCGGCATGCTTAGGGTTGAAGTTCCGCTTGAATTGGTTACCTGTAAGGTGATATCATAATTGGCGTTTCCATTGAATAATACTTCAGGATTGGCTGAAGTTGATGAGGTGCCATTGACATAAGTAACATCATCGGGATTAAAGCTCCACTGCCAGGCGATAGGACAAAATTGCGATTCATCACTGAATTTAATAACGGTAGCTGTACCGGAGCACAATATTCTTTCAGAGGCAGAGAAGGCAGGCACAGGCATCAGTTCACTACTTACCGTAATGTAGGCTGTTTTCAGTTCGATATTGGTGCCGGCAGGATTGGTAACGGTAAGACTCACGGAATAGACGCCTTCGGTATTCCATACAATTCCGGAAGGGTTTTGCTCAGTACTGATGGGCGTTTCAGAGCCTGGGAAAGACCAGATCCATTCATAAGGAATACCCACGGACAAGTCAATGAAATCGATCGGGCAGCCAAGGGGTACCATAGTTTCAGAAGCGACAAAATCAGGTTGAGGAATGGAATAGTTCATTGGTGATTCCCACAAACCGCGGCCGTAAGTACCCGCACGAATTACATCGTTAGCCGGGCCTGTTGAATCGTAATATATCTCCAGTTCAGTAACAATGCCAGATACCGGGAAGCCGTTCGAGAACAATATCCAGTCATTCATGGATGCATCCTTATAAAAAACCCCTATGTCGGTGCCAAGATACAGGCCTTCGGGACTATTGCGGTAATAGGCAAGTGTATTCATTTGCACATCGGGCAGTCCACCCGTAATATCCTGCCAGGTGAGCCCTTTGTTTACGGATTTGAATATCTTATTTTGCTGCACCACGTACACCACATTTTCGTCAGAAGGGCTGGTTTCGATAGCTGTAATGGTTCGATTGATTGGTAAATTTGCGCTTAATGTGGTCCATTGAACAGCAGCAGCTTTTACATTGTCGCTGCGGTACAGATTTGCTCCATTGGCCGCGTAGATGATATCGGTATTGGCACGCGATTGAACCAAAACGCTAAGATTATTGGTATTGATATCAGAGATTTTCGTCCAGCTTACACTGTTGGTATTGCTTGCTTTGATGTTGGTACTTTTCCACACATTTTTATAACCAATGAACATGATGTTACCATCCTTGTGGTCAATGAGAAATGGGGTAACCCAGGCGCCACTTTCCGTAATGCCGTTTACATACTGGCCGGCAATGTGTCCCTGCGGGTAATGGTTAAATATGCGATTAATATCGCCGTAGTAAACTGTTGAGTAGCTGTAGCGATCATCGTTTGGATCAAAGGCACATTCCATGCCATCACCCTGACCTACTGATTCCCAGGTACCTCCAATATAGGTGGAAGTGCCGTTGTCCTGATAACCGTTGATTACCAGATCGCGATTGGTAGCGCTTTGTCCAATTTTATAGGCCTGGCTAATCACCAGTCCGTCGGAAATTTCAGTCCAGGTCTGACCTTCATTACCGGTCCAGTAAGCTCCACCATCATTTCCGGCATAAAGACGATTGTTCAGAGGCGAAAACTCCAGCACATGAAGGTCGGCATGCACCGATTGTACACCACAGTCTCCATACCAGTGTGAAGTAATAAACCAGGAATTGCCGCCATTGGTGGATTTAAAGCAATTAACCCCACCGGCATAAATAACCTCAGGATTTATCGGATCGGCGGCTATGTCAAGATCATACCAGGCTTGTCCACTACTGCCACCCTCACAATCCCAGGCCATAATATTTGGCTGGTTCGAGCGCAATGAAAATGAAAGGCCTGCATCTGTTGAACGGTAAATCCCCTTGAACGAATCAGCATTGGTAATTATGAAATATACCAGTTCAGGATTGGCAGGCGTAACTGCAATACCGCCACGGTAACCACCAGGTAATCCGCTGCTAATCCTGGTAAAGGTTTCGCCATTATTGACTGACCTGAAGAAATTACCTGCCTGGGCGGCATACACTATTTCAGGGTTGTTGGGTTTGAAAACAAGGTCTTTAAAATCGCCACTGGCTTTCTTCGACCAGCTTAGTCCGGCATCGGTCGATTTATAGATGCCGCTGTTGGTGGCTGTTATAATAATCTGATGGTTATCGGGATGCATAATGAGCTTACTCACTGTTACATTACCCATGCCGGTATTGCTGGGTTGCCAGGTTTCGCCACCATCAAAACTTTTCCACACACCTAAACCGGGGGCATCACCGGCATCGCGGTCGCCCGTACCCATGTAAATTACTTCAGCTTCCGTATGATCAACAACAATATCAGAAACTCCAAGTGTAGGCAACACATCGGTAAAACTTACCCAGGTAAGGCCATTATCAGTAGTTTTCCATAATCCGCCCGAAGGAGCGCCGATATATACTGTGTTTTCATCTGTGGGATGAAAAGCAATGGCATTCACCCTGCCCAGGCCACGATAACCATTTTGTCCTGAAGGCACTGTAAAAGGTCCTAATGGTTGCCAGTTGCTGGCATTGGTCTGTGGCGCGCGGGTGGAAGTGTATTCCGTGAAAGCCCGCATGTTTCTCTCAGCTAAAGGGCGAATGCCTTCGGGAGACACCCGCTGTTGCATCATATATTCCCAACGTTTAAAGGGTTTGAACCCACTGCCGCGGGTTATTTCACGGCCTTCCCAGTAAGTGTTAAAGGCGCGCTGAGTTTCAAAAAAATTAGCCGATGGATCTTTCATCATCTCAATCCAGTAAGGAAAAGAAGCGGTATCGGTATTAGAGTTTTGTGCATGGATTGTCCCGGCCCAGAATAATCCGGTAAAAATTATTGCAAGTGCCAGTCCATGTTTAAAGTATGCTTTCATTGTAAGTTTTGATTTTTAAATAGTTCGTTGGACAAAAGTAATGGTTTTACGCTACATATTATCACAATAAGGATTTAACCCTGATTTCTTTTTTGATGATCCGTAAGAAGTTCTATTCGCATTTCAATCATCATTTTTATCATTTCAGTAGATCTTTCGTTCTAAAAATGAAAGGGATGTTTGATCTTCGCAAGGATTTATTTAATCGTGGGAAAAGTTAATTTGAACAATCATATACATTAGACTATGAAATCTATAAGAAACAGTGCAATGCTGTTGTCAATTCTTGTGTTGCTAGGGGGATGTGGTGGCAACAACAAGGAACAAAACGAAATCATTCGGAAAGTGAAAATTGAACCGGTTCAACAAGCCGATTCCTTAACGGTAAAGAACTATCCGGGCATCATTAAAGGAGCAAGCGAGCTAAACCTGGCTTTTCGAGTAGCGGGGCCAATTCAAAGAATCCTGGTAAAAGAAGGCGATTTTGTAAAGCAGGGGCAGTTGGTGGCTCAAATGGATACACGCGATTACGAAGTGCAGCTACTGGTGGCGCAGGCACAGCACGATCAGGTTGAAGCCGAGGCCGGGCGCGTGATAGAACTCTACTCCCGCAAAAGCGTAAACGAAAACGATTACGATAAAGCCGTTTCGGGATTAAAAATGGTGGGTGCGCAACTCAAAAATGCCAAAGACCAAATGAAAGACACCCAGCTGCATGCTCCGGTTTCGGGTTATATTCAAAAAGTAAATTTTTTGGAAAATGAATTGATTGATGCTGGAATGCCTGTTATTTCCATGATTAATGTTGGACATTATCAGGTTGAGCTGGAAATCCCGGTTTCGCTGTATGTTGAGCGCGATGCGATAGTTGCTTTCTCGGGGTTTCAGCCTACCATTTCTGATAAAGCCTTTGCCTTGCAATTGTTGAGTTACAGCAAAAAGGCCAATAACAATCAGTTGTATAGGGTGCAGTTGCGACTTAATCCGAGTAATCAGCTCCAGCTTGCTCCGGGCATGGACGTTCAGGTTAAAATTGAACTTGCAACCAACGGAGGTCCGCAAACCTGTGTGCCTTTAACGGCTTTGTTCAATGATAAAGGCAAAACTTTTGTCTGGGTTTATCAGCCCAACCAAAGCGTGCAAAAACGCGAAGTGGTGACCGGAAGACTTACCGGTGATGGCAGAATTCGCATATCGGAAGGACTTCAGCCGGAAGAACAAATAGTGGTAGCCGGTGTGAACAATCTGAGGGACAATGAACGGGTAGAACCACTTGAAGCCGCTGATGAAACCAATGTAGGAGGGCTGTTATAATGTATCTGACTGAAGTGACCTTTCACAAAAAAGCCGTTGTTTGGTTTGTACTGTTTTGCATGGTGGTAGGGGGCATCCTTGCGTTTCGTTCAATCAGCAAGCTGGAAGATCCGGAACTGGTGGTGATGATGTCGCAGATTGTAACGGTTTATCCCGGCGCTAACGCCCATGAGGTAGAAATGCAGATAAGCAACATTATTGAAGAAGAATTGAGTTCTTTGAGTGATGTGGAAACCATACGGTCGAAATCGATGCCTAACCTGTCCATAGTGACGGTGATGCTCGAACTTACTGTTCCCCAAAAAGAGATTGAACAGCGCTGGGACTATCTGCGTCGCCGAATGACTGAAGTGATTCCCAAACTGCCTGAAGAAGCACAGCCTCCAATGGTTTTCGATAATTTTGGCGATGTATATGGCATGTTCTACGCCATGACAGGAGACGGTTACTCCTACAAAGAGATGAGCAAAATGGCGCAATTCATCAAGCGTGAAATGCTGGCCGTTGAGGGAGTTGCCCGTGTTGAAATTTTCGGCGAACAGCAGCCCGTTACTGAAATTGTTTTTAACCCCTCCAAAATGGGAGAGCTGGGTGTGTTTCCGTTTCAGGTGATTGCAGCCATGCAGGGAGAAAACAGTTCAGTTTATCCCGGTACACTGCAAACCGGAAAACAACTGCTGGATATTTCGATAGATGGTAAAATCGCCAGTGCCTCCGATGTCGCCAATGTGATGGTAAAAGGACTGGACGGCAGCCTCTTTAAAATCTCAGACATTGCAAGCATAAACGAAGTTTATACGGAGCCGTCGCGCAATAACATGCACTTGAATAACAAGAATGCGCTCGCCATTTCCCTCTCCATGGAGTCGGGCGAAAATATTGTTGAGGTTGGTAAGCGGGTGGAAAAACGTTTGGAAGAACTCAAAACCAACATTCCGGTAGGCTATGCATTCGATAAAGTGTTTTTTCAACCTGATTTAGTTAATCATGCTGTAGATGGTTTTATGTGGAACCTTGTGGCATCGGTGCTTATCGTTATTGTGGTGCTGATGATTTTCATGGGCTTTCGCAGCGGCGTAATCATCGGAACCGGGCTGTTGCTGACCATTCTGGCTACCTTTCCCATTTTACTGGCTGCCGGAGGAACTTTGCAACGGATTTCCCTGGGTGCTTTTATTGTAGCCATGGGCATGTTGGTTGACAATGCCATTGTGGTGATTGATGGAATTCTGGTTGACCTGAAAAAAGGAGTAGAGCGGAAAAAAGCACTGATTCATCCGGCCAGCCGCACCGCCTGGCCATTATTCGGGGCAACCTTTATCGCGGTGGCTGCCTTTCTTCCGGTGTATCTGTCGAAGGATGCTGCCGGCACCTACGCGCGTGATTTGTTCGTGGTCTTGTGCATCTCGCTGTTTATCAGTTGGGCGCTTGCCATCACCCAGGTTCCACTATTCGCCGAAAAACTACTTAAAAGCAAGAAGGTAAAAGACGACAAACCCCTCTACCAAAGCTGGGGATACCGAAAACTTAGAAAAATACTTGGTCTGTTACTCCATTACAAAACAGCAGCACTTATCGTGGCTGTGCTGTTGTTGGCTGTTGCTGGCTTTAACTTTCAAAACATCAAACAGACCTTTTTCCCTGATTTTAACTACAAGCAGGTTTATATTGAATACCGACTTCCTGCCGGTGCAGGGCCGCGCAAGGTGAATGAAGATTTGCAGCAGATAACCGCACACCTGCTTTCGCTGGAGGAGGTTCAACAGGTGGTTTCCAGCCATGGACAAACACCTACACGCTATTGTCTGGTGAGGCCGATGGGCGAACCCTCAGACAATTACGGCGAATTGATTGTGGATTTTGAGGATTATGAAACCATGGTTCGCATGAGACCGGTGTTAAGCGATTATCTGCACAACAATTTTCCGGATGCGCGCACGCGTATTCGGAAATACAATCTTTCCATTAAAGCCACACACACGGTAGAGGTGGAGCTGAGCGGCCCCGACCCGGCAGTGTTGCGTGACTTAAGTAGGCAGACGCAGGAGATATTTAAGGAAAACCCTTATATAGACCCTTATACCATTGAGAATGACTGGGAGCCCATGGGGCAAGCATTGGTTGCGCGCTATGTGCAGCAGGCAGGCAGCAGGGCAGGAACGTCGCGCTCTGATGTGAGCAATGCCATCCTTGCCGCTACCGATGGACTGCCCATTGGCCAATATTTTGAAGGCCAGACCAGTGTGGGTATTGTAATGAAACTGAGAAATACAGATGGTTCAAGAATTCAAAACCTGGAAGACATTCCGGTCTGGAGCATGTTGCCCAATCTTTCAGGCATAGATGAGAAAGCCATACAGGAATTGCTTATTGGCGTGAAAACCATGGATGAATTGGTGAATGATTTGGTGAGCCCCGTTCCGCTGAGTGCGGTTACTCAAGGAATAGACCTCGACTGGCAGGAGCAGGTGGTGAGGCGTGTAAACGGGCAACGGGCCATACAAGTGCAATGTGAGCCGCTTGAAGGTCACAGCCCGGCGCAGGTACGTAAAACCATGTTGAAAAAAATTGAAAACCTGCCGTTGCCCGAAGGCTACACGGCCTCCTGGATAGGTGAGCACGAGCTGCAAGGAGACGCATTGCGTAACATTTTCAGTTACCTACCCATCTCTATTATGCTGATTATCTTTACGCTCATTCTACTTTTCAACGACTTCAGGAAACCGCTCATTGTCCTTATCTGTATCCCCATGGCTTTTATAGGCATTGTACCGGGAATGATTCTGGCGGGACAACCGTTTACTTTCATGGCCATCATCGGCTCATTTGGTTTGATGGGGATGATTGTGAAAAACGCCATTGTATTGCTCGATGAAGCGGAAACCCTGATTGCCGGAGGTGCTGAAAAGTATCCAGCTCTTATCAACGCTACTATCTCGCGCACACGACCGGTGTTGTTGGCATCGTTCACCACCATCCTCGGGATGATACCCCTGCTCACCGATCCAATGTATGCAAGTATGGCCGTGGCAATCATCAGCGGTTTGCTTGTGGGCACGCTCATCACCTTGCTGTTTGTACCCATTTTGTATGCAGCTTTTTACGGCGTGAAACGAACTGAAACATTTGAAAATAGTACAGAAATCCTATCATGAAAAAAATCATACCTATCCTGCTTTTTGTTTTTCTAATTTGCTCGATGCAGGGAACTGCTCAGGATCAAATGACCTTGCAGCAGGCAAGGAAAATGGCACTTGGGAAAAATGAAAATTTGAAAGTGGCCGGCAAATATCTGGAAAAAGCCGAAGCAGAAAAAGCAGCAGTGAAAACCATGCGTTTACCCGCATTTTCGGCCATGGGCATGGGTATATATCAGAATAAGGATATTGAAATGGAGCTGATTTTGCCCACTCAAACACCCAATCCACTAACCGGTCAACTGGAACCCAACATCATGATTGATCCATCCACCGGATACCCGGTTTTGGGGCCCGATGGAAACCCTGTATTTAATATGTATGCCTGGCTGCCGCTGAATATAAGTATGAGTGGGGCTTATCTTGCCGGGGTAATGTTGGAACAGCCAGTTTACACCGGAGGGAAAATCAGTGCCGGCAATAAAATGGCCAGCATCGGCATTGAAATGGCGGGCGTAAACATTGAATTGGAGCAGATGAATACCATAGCCGAAGCGGATAATGCCTACTGGACGCATATTTCGGTGTTACAAAAAGTAAAACTGGCGCAGCAGGCCGTGGATATGCTGACCGAGCTGGTTGAAAAAGCAAGCGGAGCAAACGAAGTAGGAATGTCGAGCCGCAACGATTTGCTGAAAGCACAGGTAGAGCACAACAATGCGAAACTCAATCTGCAAAAAGCAAAAAACGGACTCGAACTCAGCCGCATGAATTTATGCCGCATTACCGGGATGCCCTTTGAAACCGAAATTATGGCTGTGGACACCGCGGTTTCAGTTCAACTGCCAGCAGAGCTTGCCCTGGAAAAGGAAACGATTAGCCGGCGACCCGAATATCAACTGCTTCAAAAAAACGTGGCCATGCAGGAGGAGAACATCCGGATGGCAAGAGCCGACTTTTTGCCCACGGCAGGCTTTCAGGCAGCATATAGCCATTTTGGAGGCATAGAGTTTAGCGGAACTGACTTTACAAACACCAGTCTAAATGTTTTGGCATCTGTAAAAATCCCGCTGTTCCACTGGGGTGAGGGTGCTAAAAAAATCAAGGCTGCGAAAATCGATAAAGAAATACAAGAACTCGAACTGGAAAAGAACACACAACTGTTGCAACTGGAAGCAGAACAGGCCCGATTGAATGTAAAACTGGCGTGGGAGCGTATTGAGATGAATGAAACGGCTGTGGCACAGGCGGAAGAAAATTTACGCGTAACCCGGGATAATTATGAAGTGGGCATGGAAACCATTACCGATCTTTTAATGGCACAAACCAACTGGCAAAAAGCTTATAGTGAGTGGATTGACTCCAAAACCGATTATAAAATGGAAGAAACTGCCTGGCTGAAGTCAACCGGAAACCTGAGGGAAAATCAATAAATGAATTTCGCCTATGCCACAAAACAGATAATCAGGTTTTGTTTGCTTAAATTTGATGATTCATTCGAAACGATTTAATGAAAAATAAAGAACTTCGCTTTTTAAGTCAGCTTTCGTCCTATACCCTGAAAAGTATTCTTATCCGGGTGGCGTCGGTAAGCGGAGTGGGCTTGTTGTTTTTTTTTCTGTCCATCAAAATTGCAGGCGATGTTAATCTTCACGTTTCTGTACTCGAATATCTTCAGGTAATGCTGATTTTTAATATTATTTCCGAAAGCAACGTATTTATCGACCATCTCGCCGAGCGTTTCCTGCCCATTCCCGAAAAAATCAGTCTCCGCGTGGTTTTACACATTATGGTAAGCCTGATTATTGCCGTAGCTGCCGTGTTGTATTTTTCATTGATTATGAGAGAGACCTCCTTCTTTTCGTATCCCATTGTGCAACTGATGATGTTTTTAGGGCTGATTTTTATTTTTATCCTCATCCTGATTTCGGTTGCCCTGCGCATTGTCGAAAAGTGGATTTACTCCGTAAGACAATTAGAAGAACTAAAAAGTCTGAAGCTGAAAAGCGACTATAATTCATTGCAGGCCCAGTTAAATCCGCACTTTCTTTTCAACAACCTGAGTGTGCTGAAATCGATGATTACCTTTAACCCGGATTCCGCCATCCTTTTTACACAGAATTTCACCGATGTTTATCGCTATGTGTTGCAAAGCAAAGACCAGACTACGGTTAAACTTTCCGATGAACTGGAGTTTATTGATGCTTACACTTCGCTTCACAAAGAAAGGATGGGCGAGGCATTTGAAGTCATAAAAAAGATAAGCGACCCGGCCTTGAAAAAGGAAATTCCTCCCCTGGCTTTGCAGTTGCTGATTGAAAATGCCGTGAAGCACAACATCGCTGCGAAAGACGCTCCGCTGACCATTCACATAGAATCAAATGAAGATTCGTTAATAGTCTCTAATAATTTGAATTTGAAGGAGTCGGCTTTCTCTGAAAAAACGGGTTTGAACAACTTAATACAGCGATATGCCCTGTTAAGCGACCGACTGGTGGAAGTAAACCATGGAAAAGAAACCTTTGAAGTGAAAATCCCATTGTTATGAGCTCCAAAGCAAAAATAATACTCGTTGAAGACGAACCCTACAACCTGCGCTTGTTGGAAGGAATGATTAAAAAGCTGAGGCCCGACTGGGAAGTAACGAAAACCCTCGAAAGTGTGAAAGAGAGCGTTGAATGGCTGCGTAACAATCCGCAACCCGACCTCTTTTTTATGGACATACAGTTGGCCGACGGGCTGTGTTTTTCCATTTTCGACCAGGTTGAAGTAAAGGGAATGGTTATTTTTACGACGGCTTTCGACAATTACGCCATTCGCGCTTTCAAGGTGAACAGCATTGATTATTTGCTGAAACCATTTAAAGAAAAAGACCTGGAATCCGCCATTGAAAAATTTGAAAATTTCAGTAACCGTCCAAAAGAAAAAGACAACAGCCGGGATTACGCTGAAATTCTGGACGCCATCCGCACAGGTGAGAAAAAGTACCGGAAACGCTTCCTGATTTCAAAAGGTGCTGCATTTTACATGTTTCCTGTGGAGGAAATTGCCTATCTTTTCAGCGAAAACCGGATTACAACGGCCGTCACTTTCAGCAATCAAAACCATGTGGTGGATTTTCCGCTGGAAACGCTGGAAGAGGAGCTTGACCCTGACACTTTTTTCCGGGCAAACCGGCAGTTAATTGTCAACATTCAGGCCATCGTGAAAATTGAAAACTATTTCAGCGGTAAGCTAAAAATTCGCCTGAATCCTCCCTTCGATGGGGAATTGATAATCAGCCGACTGAAGGCCACCGATTTTAAAGAATGGGCGGGGAGGTAGGTTATATTTATTTTTGTCATTGGCAAGCTGGATTTTTCTCCGGTTCGTAGTGTTATAAGAATTTGCTAAATTGCAAAGTCAGTAATCATTCCACCCATTTAGCGCCTGTCCATAAAAAAGCCAGTGTTTGAGTCAGCGTATTCGAGAGCAAAGCTTATCGTAAGGGATATATATCAGCGGATTTTTCAATTGATCTATTTCCTTATTGCGAACAATATCGTGTGCATTGGTGTAAATCATGGTTGTTTCTGTTCTTATTGGTTGATGATAAATGAAGTGCAAACGGCAAATCCTATAATGTCACATTTTAAGATGTTAATTGTGAATAATTTATTACATTTGCATTAGCTGAATTCAATACGAAAATATAAATAATTTATCCAATTATTCATCTTTAATTAAATTAAAAAACTATGTCACTGATTAACAAAAAAGACATCGTAGAATTATACGATATAAACCAGGAAAACTGTATTTCAATTTTTATCCCGACACACAGAGCCGGTAAAAAGGTATTGCAGGGGGAAGATACGCTTATGCTCAAAAACCAGTTAAAAGAGGTTAAGAGTAAGTTGGCTGATAAAGGTCTTCAAGTCGATGTTATTACAGAAAGGGTTGCACCTGTTCAGCAATTGATCGATGATAGTTCATTTTGGCGGGAGCAATCTGATGGCCTCGCCATTTTTATAGCAATCGGGTTCACAAAAATCTTCACCCTTCCCATTTATTTCAAGGAATTTAACTATGTTTCAAATTCATTTTATTTGAAACCACTGATGCCATTGTTTGCAGGAGATGGGGATTTTTATTTATTGATGCTTGAGCGGAGTAATGTAAAATTATATGCATGTACCCATCATAGCTTCACCGAAATAAAGATAGATGATCTTATTCCCGAAACCAAGCAGGATCGTGTTGGCTATGATTATGAACAAAAAAATCTGCAGTTCAGAACCGGACAAGGTGGCTCGGGTCATGCGTTATATCATGGCCAGGAAGCAGTTACGGGAAAAAGAAAGAACGAAATCAAAAAATATTTAAGGGCAATAAATGATGGTCTTGCCCCGCTGTTGAGAGAAGAAAACCGACCAATGCTTATTGTTGGGCAGAGACCAAATTTTGATATATATAAGGAAGTAAACACTTATCCCAATTTGTTGGAAGATAGTTTACCAGTTGATTTCAACAATACTACTATTTTTGAGGCACATGAATTGGCCTGGGAAAGGATGGCTCCGATATTTGATCAGACTCGAAAGGATAAAATCGCACTTTTCCTTAAAGAAGAAGGAACCGGCAAAACAGCTATTGGAATAGATAAAATTCTGCCGGCGGCTATTAATGGAAAAGTGGATACCTTATTTTGTGAAAATAAGGCAGATATTTTTGGCAACTATAAAGAAGAAAATAATGCCATAATTGTTTCCCAAAGTGAGGAAAGTGACAACAGAGTATCCTTGATGAATGTTGCCGCGGTGAAAACATTTTTAAATGGCGGTGAAGTATATTTATTGGATAAGGAAGAAATGCCAAATCCTAACTCAAGAATCAATGCTTTGTATAGGTATTAAGAAAGAATAAGTCCAATTGATAATAAGGTCTCGTCCAGAAAGACGAGACCGAAATATAAAAGCATGGAATGTGGACGTGTGGCGAGAAAAATCTTGCATGTAATATAAAAAATATCATCATACCATGCTGGCATCCAATGACATATTATTTTTTCAGCAGACCCTAATTATCAATCACAATTGATAAAATTTCCAATTCATCGCCTTTATCAGTTCCTCTTTTGGCATCAAAAATAACCTCCAAACGCTCAAGTGCTTTTTGGTAATCCGCTTCGCTTCTAATTGGTTTTATTTTCATCTTAAATTTCGTTTGCGTTCCGCGTGTGTTAAATTCTTTCGGCTTTTTTGCATTAATGTTAACAGCAGGCGGTATGAAATTGTTGGAGACTGCAGGCTACTGTCCTGTCAAATTACAGCGAAGTGAAACGGACTACAACCATTATCCCTGAAAGGTTTCGGGATTAAAAAGAACTATTAGATTAGGATAGTTCTGTTTTCCTTAATCTAAGGTTTGGTTTATTTAGGCTTTTAATCGATTTTCTTATTTTGTCTCTGGTCTCTGACTGAAGGTAAGTCGGAATAAGAATAGTAAGATTTATGCCTAAAACCCGGTGGATAATTACCAAATCTTTTAATGTAAATTGAGAAACCCCATTCATTAATTCACTCATATAAGATTTTGGATGCTCCAGAATTAAACCCAGGTCCTGCTGATTCATATCATACTCTTTGAGTTTTTTCCTGATTGCCTCTTTGCGTTTTTTAATGAATCTCTGCTCTGAATTAATAATATCTTCAGCTTTATCAGACTCCATATATTTCGAACCCGAGATATCATTAAAATCAGACCATTCTTCGTCTTCGTAGCGTTTAATCAAATCGCGAAGCTTATCCCGAACTGGTTTTAAGTCCGGATTTTCATTAATCATTAAACGCAATTTACGTTCAAGCAATGAAGCTTTTTGTAAATCATATTCATTTTCGAGTTTATTAATGTTCTCCACATCTTTAATATCCAAAATGTCTTTCATAGTCCCAATTTTTAAATCCATGAATTATCTCTTAACCATTTTTTGATTGCGTTACGATTATTCTTGAAAGTCAATTCGTAATCATCATGGTTTCCAGCCCAGACAATAGTAGCATCTCCATTTTCTTCAAATTCAATAAGAATTAAAGTCCTAAATGTGTTGATGTAAAAAAAGTAGAACTCTCCGCCAAAAACACAGTCTGCATCTGGTCTGGTCTCAATTAATTCATGAGGTGTTTCCCAACTATTACGCTCAATATCATCAACCTATTGCTCAATTGACTTAATCAACTTTATATTTCCTTGATTTTTGCGAATCAATTTAGCCACAATATGTTTGTTGATAATCCTCAAGTCAATTCTTTTTGCTTGTCTGCGACAAAGATATAAAATAGTTCTGATTATATAAGAACAAAAATGTGGTTTTGTAGCGAATTTTCTAGTGCAGGGAACCGAGGCCGAAGACGAGCCTAGCCCAAGCTAATAAGCGCTGGTTCCGATCCCGTACGTACGGGATCGGAATTACAGATCGCTCATATTCCTATTTTTTATTGTAGCCGGTACTGTTCTTAATGTCTATAAATCAGGTTAATTTCTAATAACTCTTGTCCAATCTGATGAATTCCTGATAAAAATTTCTGTGTTTGTGCATCGGAAGGTTTCTTACGACCCTGAACATATTGCGAGAGAAGTGCAGGATTCATGCCTATTTTATCTGCAAGAAACTTTGAGTTAGGTACTCTGTAGTGTAAAAAGAACTGCTTGAAATCTATCTAAAACCTAAGATTCTCTTGAGTTATAATTACTTTCTCATCTTCAAAGCAAAGATTTGCAGCTTCAAGTGCATTTTCCATAGGTTCGGGAATCGTTCTTCCTGCAGTGAAAATAGGGTAATCCTCGGAGAATGCAGAAAAACCTGTATTGGTTATTTCCACTATCATCTTTATTTTTTTGCTTATCGTAGATTTCAATAACTGGTATCCATTATTTTTCATCTGAATGTTCTTTAATGTTTTTTGTTACGTGAGTTATTCATTAATTCTATTCTTTAAATCCATTTGTTCGTGTAAAATTCTTATTATCAAAATTTCCTTCTTATTTGCTATTCTATAAAAAATGATGTGGCGTCCTATTTTATGTCCAAACAGCCTGTTTAATATGGCCTCATAATTTTTACCTATGTTTGGTTTGTCCGCAATCACTTGACAATTATCAAGCAACAAATGATAGTACTTATCTGCTTGTCTTTCAGACCAGGTATCGAAAGTGTAATTCCAAATGTCAGACAAATCTATTACGGTTTTATTTGTAAGAAAATATTTAGCCATTCTATTCTCTTTTTGCCTTTAATTCTTTCAAGTGTAATTTTGAATTAAAATCGTAAGCAATTCCACTCTCAACACCCTCTTGAATCGCATTTCTTAGAGCAATAACTCTATTTTCATCTTCTTCCAATAATCTCAATCCTGCCCGAATAACTTCACTAGCATTTTTATACCTACCGGTATTTAATCGACCCTGAACAAA
>Ga0265295_1000703_pt1 | contig 64600 bp, 62 predicted proteins | sample Munlansysbiofilm_FD_192503 | JGI IMG/M metagenome (GOLD analysis project Ga0265295, IMG submission 192503) | Leachate microbial communities from a municipal landfill in Southern Ontario, Canada - Methane capture system biofilm | ecosystem: Engineered > Solid waste > Landfill > Unclassified ... | reverse complement strand
GAGCCCTGCCTCGATTGATTGAAATTGAAACATCGTTCCAAATGATATACTTCTCTCTGTAACGCTGTCAAGCGACAGAAACCTATGCTATAGTGTTACAGCTTGCAAGGAGTCATGCCGTGACGGATCGTCTTTCTCCAGCCTTGGGCCTTGTGCTCGCCTCAATCCATACCGGGGCCTCCAATGGGCTCTGGTCCGAGATTGCCCGCCTTGCCCAGCGTTCAGGTTCCTCCCTCTTTGTGTTTCCTGGAGGTCGGCTCGAGTGCCAGGAAGGGCAGGAGTATGTTCGAAACAGCATCTATTCGTTGGTGAATCCAGACAATCTTGACGGTATCATAACCTGGGCTTCCGCCTTGGCGGGTTCGGTAGGCTTCAATGAGGTCCAAACGTTTCTTTCCTCACTCTCCCCGCTTCCTTGTGTATCCATCGGTATCAAGCAGGATGGCTGCCCTGTTGTCTCCTTCGATGCATACTCAGGAGTGCAGGCGGTAATCCTGCACTGCATCACTAAGCACCATGGCAGACGTATTGCCTTCATCAGGGGGCCGGAAAACCATTACTCGGCCCAAGATCGGTACCGTGCCTATTGTGATACGCTTGAGCAAACAGGCTTGGTCTTTGATAGCCGCCTGGTCAGTGACCCGTTCCCCTGGACTGAAGGGGCCAAGGCGATGGACCAGCTTATCGTGGAACGCGGTCTTGTGCCAGGCAAGGATTTTGATACCCTTGCCTGTTCAAGCGACCTATTGATGTTTGAAGCCGGCAAGCGTTTGCAGGATGCAGGGTACCGGATACCCGATGATGTCCGTATCGTTGGCTATAATGACAGCAGTGAGAGCCACCTGCTTCGGGTTCCCTGTACGACGGCACGAATGCCGGTCACCGAGCTCGCCCGCATGAGCTGGACACTGCTGGACAACCTGATGGAAGGGCAGAAGGCTTCTTGTTTCGACATCCTGTTGCCCTCCGCGTTGGTGGTGAGACGATCCTGTGGATGTGTCTACTCCTTGGGTTCCGAAGAACAAGCCCGTATGGCGGTGGGATCCTTGCAATCCTACCTTTCCTGGCTATTTCAGAGTTTCGGCATTGCTGAAGAGTATCGGGAAGAGGTTTCCCTGCTTTTATTTGGCAACCATGAGTTTGATATGTCCATGATTGAGCGTCTTTCCTACCGCTTTCTTGATCGTGGAGGGGATCCAAACCTGCTCTCCGAGGCGTTGCATTGGTATGAGCAGTTTCACGCGAACTCATCATTTCTGAATACCTATTCAGCTCCTATCCGTGATTTGTTCCTGCGTCAGCGGGATCTGGTTGCCCATGAGCACACCTACCTGCTTTCCCAACAGGCAAAGCACCTGGATGAGCTTACGTGTGACCTGTTGGGAGTAAGGGATGTTTCGTCCATTCCTTCTCTTCTGGCAACGCACCTGCTTAACCTCGGGTTGAGCGCTTGTTTTCTGGTGCTCTATTCCGATGACAAGGAAAGCATGTTTCTTGGAGGGTATGACGATTCGCTCATCATCAGGGAGCAACAGCGTTTTGCCAAGCATCTCTTGCTTCCCCCTTCGTTGAAGGACTCCCTCTCCCGCGGAGTCTATGTGGTGGAGAGTCTCTTCATGGACAATCAGCCGCTTGGGTATCTGGTCATCAGGACAACCCTGTTCAACGGCAGTGTCATGGAGGCTTTGCGTACTTCCCTTAGTTCTGCTCTCAAAGGGGCCTTCTTGCTCGATGCAGCCAACCATGCACGGGAAGAAGCGGAGAAAGCCCAGCGCGCACGCTCTGAATTCTTTGCAAATATCGGTGAGGGGCTCCGAACCCCTCTGGATACCATACTCTCTCTTGTCCAGGCTTGTGATGGCTCACTCAAGGATCAGGTGGGGGAGCAGGTGCGGTCGGCGACGCATTTGCTTGATCTCTCACTCTCCCATACAGGGGAACTGGAACTTGAGATAAAGACCTACCTGCTTGCCGATCTCTTTTCCCACCAGGTCCAGGCCAAGGCCTTGCAGTATCATGGGCCGTCGACACTTCCGACAATGGTGGGGGATGAGAATCGCCTGAGGCAAGCATTCGATATTGTGTGTGATCATATCCGTAAGGAAGGAGGGGAGGCACACCTTTTTGTTCGTCTCTTGGTTGAGGGGGTCGCTTGTACGTTCTCGTCTTCCTTGGAGACGTGGAAAGCGTCCATGGGCAAGCAAGACCCCAGTCTCTCCTTGGCACAACGAATTGTGCTCATGAGTGGCGGTTTGGTCACCATCAAGGGCAATACCATCCAATTCCGCCTCAGTTGGCCCAGCCTTGGTTCTGAGAGCCTTCCCCTCTTGGGAAGTCAGGTCTACTATCTCGCTGGAGAGGGAGAGACGGAAGTTCCCTCTGTTTTCTCCGAACTTGGACCGGTTTCGCTCTTCAGGGTATCTAGCCTGAATCGGAGTACGATCAATCAGCTGGAAGGCGGCCTGCTTGCCTGGGACGGACAGCGTACGGGTAAGGACCTTGAGCTGGCTTTGCATCTGCTTTCCCGGCATAGCCAGCTCTCACGGACGGCAATGGTCTGTTTCCATGCCCCAGCCCATCATGAGAGCCTTCATGCTGCGCTTTCCTCCGTTCCGAGGGAAGCAGCCTCTTTGGGCCTGCTCTTGGTTGTCGGTGCTTCTTTTCCCGATGTCCCGGTTATCGAGCATATCCAGCACTGCCACCATGAGGAGGTGCTGGACATTATCAGAAGCCAGCCTATCAGCCTTTTGGTCAGCGATGTGTTTGATCCTGCTCTTTATGAGCAGGTACGCAGACTATCTTCTGCTCCGATTGTCTTGGTCAGGGAGCGTTGGAAACGGGAAGAGGCTGAGCAGTTGAGCCTGATTCCCCGCCTTATCATCGCCCACCGTTGTGTGGAAGACAGCCACGAATTTCAGACCCGTCTGATCAGCCTCTATGCAACAGGTGAGGTGCTTCCTCCCCTGACCGGTGCCTTGGTAAAGCGTGCCGTGGTCTTTTTGGCCGAGCATGCAACCAAGGCAGTCTCGAGATGGCAACTCTCCGAAGCAGTGCATGTAAGTGAAGATTATCTTACCAGGATATTTCGCAAGGAACTCGGGCTCTCTCCCTGGGACTACCTGAACCGCTACCGTATCTATCTTGCAACCATCCTTCTCAAGGAGTCCACCCTTACCATCAACGAGGTGGCAAGCCAGACGGGCTTCCAGGACCAAGCGTATTTTTGCAGGGTATTCAGAAAGATCAAGGGCTGTGCCCCCACAAAGGTTCGTTCAGCAGGCGAGTAAGCCAAGCACGTGTTGTCTTCCTCTAATTACTACCGATGGAGCAAAAGGAGAAGGCAATGCACTTTTCTGCAACGGTTATTATTTTGATGATAATTTATTTCATTTATAGAAAATAAAATATCAGTATTTCCCTGTAATTAAGTTGATATCTTTCATGCTGTTACTAAGGGGGCTTTCCTGTCATCTAATCAGGTAAGCAAGGTAAAATCCGACTTCATTGCAAGTATGATGAAAAAAAACTTGACAACTGGAATATCTGAGGTCTTAATTGTAGATATAAATTGTTCAACTATTTTGTTGATATTAATTGTTGGGAGGATTGCTATGAATCTGTGGGAAGGAGCGTGGGATCTGCATGTACACAGTGCACCTGACGTAATCGGGCGAAAAGTGACTGATCATGAGCTGATGCAACGGCTTATTGCATGCGGCATGAAAGGATATGCGATTAAATCACATATCTCGAGTACAACAGGTCGTGCAAAGTTGATGAATGAGATCCATCCGCAAGCTATTGCTGTCGGAACCATTACTCTCAACAATGCTGTTGGTGGAATCAATCCGTTTGCTGTTGAACTTGCAGCGATGGATGGAGCAAAGCTTGTATGGTTACCTACCATTGATGCAAAGAATGAAAGTGACCATATCATGGCTAACGCAGCACAGGCCTCTGATAAGACTAAGATGCCTTTTTTTGCCAAATTTCGAGTGGAATTGGCGGAGAAAGGAAAGTTGCAGCCGCCTATCACAATCTTGGAGGCCGGAAAGCTCTCGAAACAGATGCAGGAAGTGTTGGATGTAGTGTGTGAACGAAATATTGCCCTTGCAACCGGTCATATCAGTGCAGAAGAAACCTTCATTTTGGCAAAAGAGTGCAAAACAAGGAATTACAAAAAGTTAATTGTTACTCATCCGAATTTTCCTTCGACTCGCTATACCAAGGAACAGCAAAAGGAATTGGCTGATATGGGAGCAATTATGGAGCAGTGCTTTACCACCCCATATACTGGCAAAATTACATGGGATCAGGCATTTGATGAAATCAGGTATGTTGGGTCTCAGCGATGTATGATTTCCACTGATCTTGGGCAGCCCGCTTATGTGTATCCAGATGAGGGAATCCGGATCTATGCAGAGAAACTGATTGAAAACGGATTCTCTGATCATGAAGTAAGTACGATGATTTGTACTATTCCTGAATTCATTATAAACGGCTAGGAGGAGTTGATGTTTGATAAAGACCAACGTGTTCTGGTAGTAAGCGGTCATGCGGCTGATTATGTATGGCGTGCAGGTGGTACGATTGCAAAGTATATCAACCATGGTGCATCTGTGAAGGTGATTGTGCTTAGCTGTGGCGTACGTGGGGAGTCGAACGATTTGTGGAATCAGCCGGGACAGACCTATGAACAAGTGATGCAGATCAGAAAAGAAGAGTCTTCTGCTGCAGCTGCTTGTCTCGGGGTGACCGATATCGAGTTCTGGGACTTCGACGATTATTACATGGATCTTGAGTCCGAAGAACGCTTGAATAAGCTGGTTGTCGCGATTCGTGAATTTAAACCCTACCATATTATCACGCATGGGGATTTGGATTTGCTGAATCCTGACCATGATGCTGTGAATAAGTTCGTTTTCAAGGCAAGCGTACTTGCCATATCGAATGGGGTTCGGATTGATGGTACAGAGACTTCAACCCAGACACGGATCTTTGGATTTGAGCCTCATCAGTCGGAAATCTGTAATTTCAAGCCGGAGGTAATCATTGATATCACCGAATCGATGGAGCAGAAACAAGCGGCAATGAACTGCTTCAAAGCCCAGAAGCATCTTATTGAATATTATGGGATGAAAGCGTTCATAAGAGGCAACCATGCAAGGAGACTTTCAGGCGAGAAATCCTACAAGTTTGCCGAAGCATTCAACCGCAGATTCCCGTATGTGGGTCACTGGTTGGTATAGGAGCATCGTGATGGAATCGTTTACCTTGGGATTTATTGGGTTTGGAGAGGCAGCATATCATATTGCAAAAGGATTGGCAGAGACTTCCAAACAACATGTGGCAGCGTTTGATGTCATGGCGGCAAAGGAGCCTGAAGGTGCAAAGATACGCCTTCGGGCTCAAGAAACTGGTGTCGCTTTGGTGGATAGTCTACAGCAGTTGATTGATGTGAGTAATATCATTCTTTGTGCAACGAGCGCGAAGTATGCTTTGTCTATTGCAAAGGAAGCCTCCGAATTTCTCAATGTCCAGAAAATTTATGCTGATTTGAATTCAGCATCGCCGATGGTCAAGCGCCAGATTGCTCAGATTATTGATCGTACCGGAGCGACTTTCTCAGATTCTGCAGTCATGGAGATTGTTCCTCCGCACAAACACCGAGTTCCTATTGCTGCGAGTGGAAGCGGGGCTGCTGCGTTTGCTGAGAAATTGAATTCTATTGGAATGCAGGTAACCTACATCAACAACGAGGCGGGGAGTTCTTCTTCGATGAAAATGTTTAGAAGTGTTTTCATGAAAGGTCTGACCTCCCTAATGACAGAAACCTTTTTGGCTGCATATAAGATGGGAGTTTGTGACGAAGTGGTGGAGTCAGTATCTGCTACATTACGGGAAAACTCAATTGAGCAGATGGCAAATATGTTGATTAACAGGACTGCGGTGGCGTATGAACGCCGCATCAGTGAGATGGAGGACGTAGCAAAGACATTGCAGGAACTTGGGATTGACCCTTTTGCTTCACGTTCAACAATTGAACGATTTTCATGGATGCAAGATATCGGGCTGAAGGAACGCCTTGGCGGTACCGTACCCGATGATTTTCACAAGGTACTTCACGTGGCTTTGAACTCGTGATTTTGTATGGCATTTCATCTCAAAGGAGGAGTAGATGAAAAAGATTCTTATTCTCGTATCGTTACTGGCAATTGTGGGATCGGCAATGCTTTTTGCTGCCGGTGAAAGCGAAACAACCGGCACATCAAAGGCACTTGATTATCCAAAACGTGCGATTGAGATGGTAGTACCTTTCGGACCTGGTGGATCTGCCGACCTAATGGGCCGGACAGTCGCTCAATTGATGGGGTCCTACATAGATAAACCGATCAACGTAGTAAACAAGGCTGGTGGTGGGAGTACCACGGGTATGATGTATGCATTCGAGCAACCCGCTGATGGCTATACTTTGCTGGAGATTACTCCTTCGGTACCTATCATCGAAGCGCAGGGAAAAGCTCCCATCAATTTTTCAGAAGAGTTTATACCGATCGGAAATTTCCAGGTAGACATCCAATCCTTTGCAATCAATCGTAAGAATACCAAGTTCAACAATCTTGATGAGATGATTGCTTATGCCAAGGCAAATCCTGGAAAGGTGACTGTTGGAGGTACCTCCCCTGGTGGTCTGGATGACTATATTGTCCGCGGATTCGCTGCAGAAGCAGGAATCGAGCTGCTCTATATCCCCTACAAGTCTGCCGCAGAAACCAAATCAGCGTTGCTTGGTGGCGAAATAGACATTTATCAGGACAAACTGATTTCATTTCTCCAAATGCTGCAGTCACCCGATGTAGTGCCTATTGTTACTCTCTACGATCGCAGGTTGACTGAGGTTCCTGAGATGAAGGACGTTCCGTGTTCAGTGGAAAAGGGCATCAACTTTACCCAAGGATCATGGAGAGGGTATGCAGTAAAGAAGGGTACTCCTCCTGAGATTGTATCATTCCTCGAGGATTTGCTGAGAAATGTCTATGAAAGTGATGCATATCGTGAACTTGCTGAACGTGATTTCTCTGATATCATTCCTGGCTACATGGATGCTACTACCTACGGGAAACTGTGGCAATCAGAATTGGCTGGTTTTAAAAAGATTTTCAAGTAATAGTAGATAACAGCAATGTACAACCGGCGGCATGTTCGCCGTCGGTTGTTTGGAGGAGAAATGGAACTGATATTTGATGTGTTCCTTATCTGTGTATTCGCTGCGTTCTTTTTTCTCAGCGGAAATATTTCAGAGGTGACGATTGCGAATGACAACCTTGGGTCGAGAGGTTTCCCTAGGATGATTGCCATCGTAGCTATTGTCCTGCTTGCCTTTTCAATTGCATTCAGGATTCGTTTGCTTTTCAAGCAGCGCAGGAGTGAACAGCAATCTAACGAAGCAAAGATTGGGATTGCCAAGAACCTTTATATGCGGTTGTTTGCAATAATTTTGCTCTTGTTCTTCTACATCGTGTTTCTCAAGCAATTGGGATTCGTTTTGGAAACACTTCTTTTCATATATCTTTGCTTGGTAATCATGGGAGAAAGGAACCATCTTCGCTCAGCGCTCTTCTCTGTAGCTTTTACTGCACTACTTGTCATAATTTTTGGTCGGGTATTCTTCATTGCGCTTCCACGTGGTATCGGATTTCTGCGTGAAGTAAGTTACTACCTGTTCTGATAGGAGGTCATCATGTTATTGCAAGGTTTGATTAATGTATTTTCCCCGATGACCTTTCTTCTGGTTGTTCTGGGAACCGCATGGGGCCTCATTGCTGGGGCGTTGCCCGGGTTGAGTGCTTCAATGGCTGTCATCCTCATGCTTCCATTCACCTACGGTATGGATGGGATCCAGAGTGTGATTGTCCTTGTGGCTGTGTATGTAGGGGCGATGTGCGGTGGGTCGTTCAGTGCAATTCTCTTAAAGACTCCTGGTACTCCTAGTGCTGTAGCCACAACCTTTGACGGATATCCAATGGCTATGAGGGGAGAGGCTGCGAAAGCTATAGGACTTTCGATAACTGGGTCTGCTGTCGGAGGTATTATCAGTGGTCTGATCATGGTGAGCTCTGCAAGTATTCTGGCTGTTTGGGCACTGAAGTTCCAAAGTGCTGAGTTTTTTGCTCTTTCTTTGCTCGGACTCAGTTGTATTGCCAGCATCGGGTCAAAGTATCCACAGAAAGCTCTTATTTCAGCATTGCTTGGGTTGCTGGTTTCTACCGTTGGTCTTGATGCAATTGCTGGACAGGAGCGCTTTACGTTCGGAAAATATTACCTGATGAACGGTATTGATTACATTCCTGTCATGATCGGGGCTTATGCATTTGCTGAGGTGTACCGAAATATTCTTGAAAATAAGGGGAGTGTGAAGGGTAAGGCGACCTCGGTTAAGGCAGAACTTATCGGACTGAAACATGTAATCCAACATTGGAAGCTCTACATCAAGAGCTCTATCATTGGCACGGTTATTGGAATCATTCCTGCTGCCGGTGGATCGATTGCTGCGTTGATCAGTTATGGGGAAGCAGTACGTTCAAGTAAGCATCCTGAGGAATTCGGAAACGGAGCTGAAGATGGTGTAATTGCCAGTGAAGCTGCTAACAACGCTGCAGTCGGTGGATCATTGGTTCCCACTCTGGTACTTGGCATTCCGGGAGGCAATGTAGCTGCAATTCTTCTTGCTGCATTTACAATGCATGGTTTGATTCCAGGTCCGATGTTGCTTAAAAATCAGCCGGATATGTTATACAGCATCCTTGTTGGTGTCATTGTGGCTTCGTTGTTGCTCTTTATAGTCGGAAAATTTGTATCCACACAATTTTCCAAGATTACGAAGTTGCCCTACTCCTATATGGCTACTATCATTATTGTATTGGGACTGGTTGGAGCCTATTCACTGAAGAACAATGTGTACGATGTATATATTATGTTCGGCTTCAGTTTCCTTGGTTACTTCTTTGAAAAGTTCCACTATTCCACTTCTTCATTTATCCTAGGGATTGTGTTGGGACCAATTTGTGAAAATGGATTGCGTAAACAGTTGATACTCGCTGGGGGGGATTGGACGACTTTCTTTACCCGCCCGATATCACTGGTGGTAATCCTACTGAGCATATTTTCGTTCTCAACACCATTTATTCGCTCTTTCCTGAAAGCTCGAAGAACAAGTTGTTGAACAAAAATGCGGAATGGGTAAGTATGTACATGAGCAATGATTCCATGTCCAGGAGAGATTACATATGAAACGAGCGAACGAAATTGCCTATGACTTCATCAAGTCGAGGATACTTGATGGTACCTATCGTCCTGCCCAACGTCTGCTGGAGGCACAGCTGGCAGATGAGATAAGTGTGAGTAGAAATACTGTAAAGAAAGCTCTACTCAAACTCGAACAGGAACAATTGGTTACGATGAAGGACAACAAAGGGGCAGCGATTCGTTCCCTTGATATTGACGAGGTCGTACAGTACTTACAGATCAGAGAGGAGCTGGAGGTTATCATCATCCGTGCAGCGGTTGAGAATATTGATGAGCAATCCATCAAGAAACTCGAGGAAATCTTTCACACCATGGAAGAACTCAGCAAGCGACAGGAATTTGATACCTACAGCAAGAACAATACGAGTTTCCACAGCATCATCTATCACGCCTCAAAAAAACCAATTATCACTTCCTATTGTCTTGGGATCAAGACACAGCTTAGCCGTTTTCAGATTAAGACTATGCTGGTTCCTGAACGTTCGAGGCAATCTTTGGTTGAACATCGTGCTATTCTTGAGGCAATGCAATCCCGAAATGCTGATGATGCTGAGCAGGCTATTCGGGCCCATATGGGGAACCTGTTGCAAACAATCATCAAGTACAACAAACTATTTTTCTAAGGAATGCATATGGAAAATTACTATTCACTTCCCCCATTGGTGCCGGAAGATTTCTTGAAGAAAGCAGCTGAGTTTGGCTCAGCGAACCTCTGTGATGGTATGAAAGGTCTCGGAATCGATTGCGATGGATGTATGGAGGCTTCGATGCTTCCACTGGATGAACGTTCTTTCATGGTGGGTACTGCGTGTACGGTAGAAACCCAAGATGGTGATAATTTCCCTATTCATGTTGCTATTTACCAGGGAAAGCCTGGATACGTTTTGGTTGTGGATGGAAACGGCTATATGGGCTCCGCTTATATGGGGGACCTTATGGCTGGAGCTGCAAAAGCAATTGGGTTCGAGGGTGTTGTTTTGGACGGTTGTGTACGTGATCGTCTTGGTATCAAGGAGATGCAATTCCCGGTGTTTTCCAAAGGAATCATGCAACGTGGGCCTTCTAAAAAGGGACCTGGAAAAATCAATACGCCAATCAAATGTGGTGGCATCAGGGTGCAACCAGGCGATTTGGTTGTAGGAGATTGCGATGGGGTTGCAGTTGTTCCTCGTGATCGCATCGAAGAGGTTTTGGAAGCTTCTGGAAAAAAAGTAGCGTATGAAAGCCAGCGACGAGAGGCCATTGCCGGGTATGAAAGGTGCAGAAAAGAAGGAAAGCCATTGCCGAATCTAGCCCCCTCGTGGGTTACCGAGATGCTTTCTAAACACTAAAGGAATTTTTTGATATCCATGCATATGTCTCTCTTGACTGAGAGACTTGGTGCTTTATGTCCTATGATGGGAGGATACTCATACATGAGAAAGCGAAGCAATCGATCTGAGCAAATCGCGCGTATGTTGCTTGGCAACCAAGGGGATGTGGCTTTGGACCCCATGATTCAAGCCCTCACCTTGGCAAGCGGGCTGCTCATGCTTGGCAATATTGTGATGAGTCCTCTAATGGTGGACCTTGCACGTGTCTATGGCGTTTCAGGTAGTCGAATGGGTTTGACTATGACAGCCTATAATGCTCCGACTGTAGTTTTAATGTTCCTGATCGGGATACTTGCTGATAGGATTGGGAGGAAACCCCTTCTGATTATCGGTATGGTGCTTTTCACAATAAGCGGAGCAGCCATGGCACTCGTCTCAAATTTTTCTGTATCCTTGGTCCTTCGTATTCTGCAGGGAGTGGGATTCGCTTTGTCGACACCCATCATCACTGTAATCATTGGGGATCGTTATCATGGAGGAAGGGAAGCTACTGCGCAAGGGCTTCGTGTATCGGGTAACAATTTCATGAGTATTATTGCTCCTGTATTTGCTTCCTCACTCATGTTGATAAGCTGGCGCTTCCCTTTTCTTCTTTTCTTGACCTTGATTCCCAATATTCTCTGGATTGGGATTACTGTTCCGTCTACCCCTAGAAGCAAACCGACATCAATCGGCAAGTATTTTTCCTCGATGTTCAAGGCAATCAAGAATCCGCTGATGCTTGCAGTCAACATCTCTGTCCTCATCAGATTCCTCAGTTACTTTGGGTTCTTGACCTATATATCCTTTATGGGAAAAGAGGGACTTGGCATGAGCACTATGGCAGTTGGTATTGTGATTGCTCTGAAATCCATTGCTTCTCTTCTTGGTTCCACACAGACTGGTCGCCTTTCGAACCGGATGCATGTTGCTATTGTCGAAGCAAATGCTTTTGTATTGGCTGGAGCAGGGTTGCTAGTGATTGGGCTTTTCCCGAGCACTGTCTCATTAGTGGTAGGATCGTTGCTCTATGGTATCGGTGATGGGATTTTGAATGCAGTGCAGAAATCCCTTATCAATACCTTATCTACGCAAGCAATTCGAGGTGGCGCAATTGCAATCTCAACGGGAATAGGGAACCTTGGGAAATCTCTAGCTCCTCCAATTATGGCACTGGTTCTTTCTTTTTTTGGTACTGAGGCAATTTTTACTGCAGGCGGAATCCTCTGTGGGATTGCTGTGTTGATATCCCTCTTTCTGTGGCGTGGTATGACGCACGAAGACTTGCATTCAGAGTCAGGTCTTAGTATATAACACTTTCTCGCTAACTTCCTTTGCAAATCAAGTGTCTACAAATTTGTGCTTGACAAACGACTCTGCCCGGCACTAGTATATCGCAGTGCGATGTATAGCATCGCGATGTAAGGTGGTTTCATGGATACCCATATCAGAAAAGTGTATGTCCCGATGACAGAAACAGGGTTTTACATCCTGCTTTGCCTTCAGCAGCCGATGCACGGCTATGGGATTGTCCAGAAGGTTAAAGAGTTGACAGAGGGAACCATTCTGCTCAGCCCCGGGACTATGTACGGCAGTCTCTCAAAGATGGAGAAGGATGGCCTGATCGCACTGCTCAGGGAGGAGGAGAAGCGAAAAGTCTATCAGCTTACCGATCTGGGATGCGAGGTGCTTGCCCTGGAAAAGGAGCGGATTGTCCGGCTGTATAGGAATATGAAGGAGGTACGGTGATGGGAAAGAAGATCATGGTGAGATTTTTCACAATTCCTGAGTACGAGCGGGAGTGTCTCTTTTTGCAGGAACAGCACAGACAGGGGTGGAAGTTGGATGCTGTGTATTTTCCCGGCATCTACCTCTTTGAGGCCTGCGAGCCCGAAGAGGTGGTCTACCAATTGGATTTCAATGAGGAAGGGAGGAAGGAACTTCACTCCTATGTGCAGATTTTCAGGGACTGCGGGTGGGAATACCTGTTCTCTTTCATGGGGTATTCCTATTTCCGAAAGCCGGTGAAAGACATGCAACAGGAAGAAGGTATTTTTTGTGATGATGCCTCCCGCCTGGATATGATGCGCCGTGTATTCAAGAGCCGTATGATCCCTTTGATTGTGCTCTTTGCGTTGGTCATCCTGCCCCAGACCTTCCTGCAGGCCAGTCAGCGTGATGGCTCTCTCCACTCTTTCTTCTTTTACACCTATGTGGTGTTGTTCGTCTTCTACCTCTATATCTTTGTGCGGTTCTTCCTTCACTATCGGAGGGTTTCACGACAGTAAAAACAGATATGTCCTAAAAATGGTTTATTTCTAATACTAAGTAGGGAGTTTTTTGGAAAAATCCGGTTAAAATGTCGGAAAAGTACAAGAGGCTCCCTGCATTGTCTTGGGGTGCTGACCTATGCTTAATATGCGAGGTTGCAAGCGGATATGATACAAAAAAGTGGCACCAAACAACTGATGCGGGATATTAGGCGACATAGCTCTGTATATGCTCTGCTGGCCATTCCCTTCGTCTATTACATCATCTTCAAATATATTCCCATTTTCAATGGGCAAATCGCCTTCAAGGACTATATGGCACTGGACGGAGTGCTTGGTAGCCAGTGGATTGGCTTGGAGCACTTCAGGACGTTCATCCACTCCTACTATTTTACGGAACTATTACGCAACACTCTGATGTACAGCTTCGGCAAGTTGGTGTTCAGCCTTCCCTTGGCCATTATTTTGGCTATTGCCATCTACGAGAGCAATCGTCCTCACCTGCGTAAGGTGGTGCAGACGCTGGCCTATCTTCCCCACTTCCTCTCCTGGGTCATCATGTATGGTATTTTGCTTGCTCTGCTTGCCCCTGGTGATGGCATCCTCAACGATATCATCAAGATGTTTGGCGGCAAGCCGATCGACTTTTTGACCAACACCGACGCCTTCCCTTGGATTGTCATCCTCAGTGATGCATGGAAAGAGATGGGTTGGAGTGCCATCATCTTCATTGCGGCTCTTATGGGAATTGATCCATCTCTCTTTGAGGCTGCGTTGGTGGAAGGCGCCAACTCCTGGCAACGGGTTCGGTACATCACGCTTCCCTCCATCCGTCCTGTGATCGTGATTGTTGTCCTGCTTCGCTTGGGTACCATCCTGGATGCAGGGTTCAACCAGATATTCATGCTCTATTCGACACCGGTCTATTCGGTTGCTGACATCATCGATACGTGGGTCTATCGTCAAGGTCTTCTGGAATTCCAGTTCGGCCTTGCCACTGCCGTCGGCTTGTTCAAGGGTGTTATCGGGATGTTCCTGATCCTTGGCTCAAATCGCTTGGTAAAACGCTTCGGCGGCAACTCACTCTTCTAGGAGGCGGATGATGAGACAGAAGAAAAAAAGACCGAACGGACGCTTCATCTCAGTGGCTGTGAAACCCACTGCCGCCGATCATAGTTTCAACTTGCTGGTGGATGTTTTTCTGGCGGTGTTGCTTGTAATAATCGCTGTTCCGCTGTGGAGCACAATTACCCTCTCGTTCAGGCCTAATGACTATATCGGCAATAACTTGGAAGGTATGTTCCTTGCTCCTTGGAATTGGTCGAATGCCGCGTACAAGGCGCTCTTGGGTAATGCTGGCTTTGTGTTGGCCTTCGGAAACAGTCTGAAAATTCTGGTAGGTGGTGTGGCCACTGCCCTGTTGCTGACCATTCCGCTTGCCTATGTCCTGTCTATTCATACGCTTCCGGGAAGGCGCTGGCTGAACCTGTTGATCATCATTCCGTATGTATTCAACGTAGGGTTGATCCCTTCCTATCTGTTGGTGACCGACTTGGGCCTTATTGACAAACTTGTGGCGGTCTTCCTTCCCGGTGCAATCAGCACGTACAACTGCCTGATCATGCGCTCCTTCTTTGAGGGTATCCCCAATGAGCTGAAGGAATCGGCACGCATAGATGGGGCCACGGAGATTCAGGTCCTCATTCGGGTGATCCTTCCTCTCTCCAAGGCAATCATCATGACCATAGGCCTCTTTTACGGGGTCTCATTCTGGAACGATTTCTTCCATGCCATGCTCTATTTGAACGACAATCAGTTGCAGCCGCTTCCGATTTTGCTCAGGAACATCCTGATGGCAAGTGGTATGAACGAGTATGTGGAAGTGAATGCCTTCGGGGATGCCCCGATTGCCGCCATCAAGGCCGCTTCGGTCTTCATGAGCGCCATTCCGATGGTAATCGCCTATCCGTTCATCCAGAAGTATTTCACCAAGGGAACTCTGCTGGGAAGTGTGAAAGGATAACCTTGCTCCCGGCTTTGCTCGATCATATGTGTTTCGGAAATTCATAAGGAGGATTTGTTATGAAGAGAACGTGTACCGTTTGCATCGCCCTTGTGGCGTTGCTGTCCCTTGTAAGCCTGCCCTTGTTCAGCCAGGGAACCGCTGAGCAGGCTAAGAGCAGCGGCCCGACCACTGTTGAACTGTGGTATGGTGCTGCCATCACCGAAGCTGGACCGCCTCCTGCCGATTGGGTTGGTTTCCAGATCATCAAGGACAAGCTCAATATCGATCTCAAGCTGACTGCTCTGCCTTCGAATGAGAGCGACCAGGACGTGAAAATCCAGGCAGCTGCTGCAGCCAACAACCTTCCCGATCTGTTCATGGTTCGCCGTGATGTACTGACTCGCTTGGTGCCCCAGGGGCTGGTAGCTCCTGTCGATGATCTCTATGCCAAGATGCCGGTCCGCACAGCTGCTCACTATGATGAGGTCAGCCGCAATCATGCCCGCTTCAATGGCAAGTCCTATGGTTTGGCAGATCCCGGTTCCATCACCAAGAATGAAGGACTGCTCGTCCGCAAGGATTGGTTGGATAAGCTTGGTCTCTCAGTTCCCAAGACCACCGATGAACTACTTGCCGTCATGCGTGCATTTACCTTCGACGATCCCGATGGGAACGGCAAGAATGATACCTACGGCTATGGGGCTTTCCAGGAAATCAACAACTATGAAGCATGGCCCGGCCGCCGCCTTGAGCCGATCTTTGGAGCTTTTGGGGTAGACGGAACTTGGAATATGACCACTGCCGGCGCAGGCCTGAACATTCTCAAGCCCGAGTTCTTCGACGCAATGACTCTGCTCAAGCAGATGGTTGATGAAGGAATCATCGATCCCAACTGGCTTGCTTACAAGAAAGATGACTTCCGTGCAGCATGGAAGCAGGGTCGCTTCGGTATCATGCGCGAGCAGAATGCAGCATATGCAGCCACGGCCAACTATGCTCCGTTCGACAAGAATTTCCCCGACGGCGAGTGGATCATCATCGATCCTCCCACCGGACCGAAGGGACATGCTTCAATTGGCCCCTACACTGCCGGTTTCCGCATTTATGCAATCAGTGCAAAGGCTGCCAAGGAAGGAAAGGCGGACAAGATTGCCCAGCTGCTCGAGTGGATGGCTTCCGACGAAGGATACTACCTCCTCGGTTGGGGTGTTGAAGGCGTGAACTACACCAAGGATGCAAATGGCGTTCCTGTTGCTGCAAACCTTCCCAACCCTGATCTTGCATTCAGCGCACCCGGTGGACAGACCGTTACCCAGCTGCGCAACTTGGTGTTCTACAACGGCGATATCGAGCTGTATGCCCGTTACCCGAAGTACATCACTGCCACCAGCAAGAAGGAGATGTCCGCACTCGATGTCCTGCGTGTCATGCAGACCAAGAAGTGGACTCCTGCTGTTGGATCGGATACGCTTCCGATTCCCAACGCAGACCTCAAGCGCTTCTATGAGCAGGGCTTGAGCGAGTTCATCACTGGCAAGCGCGTCCTCACCAAGGACAACTGGAACAAGTGGATCGACGAGTTCAAGAAACTCGGTGGTCAGGATTGGAATGACAAGGGTGTTGCCTTTGCCAAGGATAACAACCTGCTCTACTAACAGGTGACGAATGTTGATCCGGCTGTCCAAACCGGCAGCCGGATATATATTCCAACAGAGGAAACGATGATGATGGACTGGGGAGAACCCCTCTCGCTGGCAATGGCTGAAAGCGTCACCAAACGCTACAAGCGAACGCAGATGCGCTGGCATTATGAACACGGATTGGTGATACACAGTTGCCTGCTGGTAGCCAAGGCCTATGACCGAAAAGATCTTGAGCGATGGGCCTACAGCATGTACGATTCGATGATCGGCAAGGATGGCAGCATTGCCACCTACCGCCTTGGTGAGTACAACCTGGACCAGATCAATGCGGGGAGGAACCTCTTTGCACTCTACGAGCAATCCAAGGAGGAGCGTTTCCTTATGGCTGCCCAGCTTCTGAAGCAGCAGCTCAACACACAACCCAGAACCCTCAACGGGGTGTTCTGGCATAAGGAAATCTATCCCTGGCAGATCTGGCTTGATGGTGTGTACATGCAAGGTCCCTTCAATGCACAGTTTTGCATGGAGAGCGGTGACATCGCAGGGTTTGACGATATCACTGAGCAGGTGGTCAAAGTCTATCGGACTCTCAAGGATGATAAGACCGGGTTGCTGTACCACGCCTTTGATGAATCCAAAGGACAGCGCTGGTCCGATCCCATTACCGGACTCTCCCCCCATTTCTGGGGTCGTGCCATTGGATGGTACTGTATGGCAATTCTCGATATCCTCGACTTCCTGCCTGCAAACCATCCCAAGCGTACTGAACTGATTTCCATACTCCTTTCGGTTTTGACGGCTGTTTTGCCTTATCAGGATGCAGGAGGAATGTGGTATCAGATTTTGGACAAGGCAGATGCCAAGGGCAACTACCTTGAGACTTCCTGTACCGCAATGTTTGCCTACAGCCTGCTCAAGGCAGTACGAACGGGCTTGAGTACGGAAGCCATGTTCAAGACCAAGGCTCTCCACGCACTGGAAGGCTTGAAGAACACGTATCTGCGAAAGGATGTACAGGGAAACCTGCACCTCGGGGGTATTTGTTCGGTAGCAGGCCTTGGAGGCAATCCCTATCGTGATGGTTCGTTGCATTACTATTTCTGCGAACCGGTGGTTGAAGATGACTTCAAGGGAGTAGGGCCCTTCATTCTTGCCTGTCTGGAAGCCGAACAAGCCATATAATGGGTATTTTCAGCATGCATGGAGCTCATGGTCGTATTGGCTGGGAGCTTTTCTTAGATAAATACTCCTAGTGCAACGAATCCGTTTTTATAGGCAATCCTTTCTTTGGCATTGTCTTAAATCTGTATAAGTTGCTTTTTGGTAATGGTTTGTTTCTGGCTTGTCTTTCCGATGAATCGATTTCTTTGTTTGACAAGCCTAGAGGGTGAATGTAGAATGATTTTACACTGGTTCATCAAGAATCAACATTACAGAGGAGAGAACGGAATGAAGAAACTCACTGTTGCGCTTTGCATCTTCCTGTTGCTCGGTACCATGGTCTTTGCCCAGGGTTCTGCTGAAGGGACAGCGAAGAAGAGCAATCTTCGTGTCGGTATGGTTACCGATGCTGGTACCATCGATGATAAATCCTTCAACCAGGGAACCTGGGAAGGCATTCTGAGGGCAAGCGAGGATTACGCACTTGACGTAAAGTATATCAAGCCCGCAGGGACAACCGAAGCTGACTACCTGAAAGAAATCGGCAACCTTGTTGATGCTGGTTACAACCTCGTCATCTGCCCCGGATTCAAGTTTGAGACAGCACTCTTTGAGGCACAGGATAAGTACCCCAAGGTAAAGTTCGTCATTCTTGACGGCGAGCCGCATAGTGCTGATTACTCCGTATTCCGCATTGAGCCAAACGTAGCTGCAGTCTACTGGGCAGAAAACGAATCCGGCTTCCTCGCTGGTTTTGCTGCTGCTCTGCAGGTTAAGGAAGGCGACTTTGGTTTCGTCGGTGGTATGGAAATTCCTGCCGTACAGAAGTTCAACTGGGGCTTCCAGCAGGGCGTCAAGTATGCCAATGATAACTTCGGGACCAAGATTGTCATGAAGCAGGAGAACAACCTCTATCAGGGCTCCTTTGACAACGTGAGTGCTGGACAGCAGATTGCTGCTTCCATGTACGACCGCGGTGTTGACGTCATCTTCGCTGCCGCTGGTGGTGTTGGTGTCGGCGTCATCAATGAAGCAAAGAACCGTGCTGCAGCTGGCAAGAATGTCTGGGTCATCGGTGTTGATGTTGACCAGTATCCCGAGGGCCTCATGCCCAACGGCAAGTCCATCATCCTGACCAGTGCCATGAAGTACCTCGATCGTGCTTCCTATGACATGATCGAAGCTGAACTCAACGGCACATTCCCCGGTGGCCAGGTTCTCCGCTTTACCGCAGAGAATGATGGTCTGGGAATTCCCACTGAGAATCCGAACCTTTCCAAGAATGTGACTGATGAAGTTGCCAAGGTCTTCGCCAAAATGAAGAGTGGCGAGGTCAAAGTTGCTGCAGTTGGTGACGGACTGTTCAAGTAAGCTTTGCTTTCTTAATCGCATCAAGGGCCACCCTCGTCCGGTGGCCCTTCTGTGATACTGGCGACCGAGTTAAAACCGCACGCGCAGCGTGTCCTCATAGGGAGTTCACCGATGAGTCATGTAATTGAAATGTTGAATATACGCAAGGAGTTTCCCGGTATCGTCGCCAACGATGATATCACCTTGCAGGTAGAGCAGGGGGAGATACACGCCATTCTCGGTGAGAATGGAGCAGGCAAGTCCACCCTGATGAGCATTCTTTTCGGTCTCTATCATGCTGATAGGGGACAGATAAAGGTGAAGGGGAAGGAAGTACACATCCATAGCCCCAACGATGCCAATGACCTGGGCATCGGCATGGTGCACCAGCACTTTCAGCTGGTTCACAATTTTACCGTAACGGAAAACATCATTCTTGGAAAAGAGGGGAGTTTTTTCCTCGATAGAAGAAGTGCTTCCAAGAAGATCAAGGCCCTCTCGGAAAAGTATGGGCTGAATATTGACCCGGACATGGTTATTGAAGATATCACTGTGGGGATGCAGCAACGCGTTGAGATCTTGAAGATGCTCTATCGTGATGCTGAGATTCTCATTTTTGATGAGCCGACGGCGGTACTTACTCCTCAGGAGATTGATGACTTGATGCAGATCATGCGCAATCTGGTCGGTGAGGGCAAGTCTGTCATCCTGATTACCCACAAACTCAATGAGATCAAGGCGGTTGCTGATCGCTGTACCATCATAAGGCGTGGCAAGCTCATCGGGGTGGTGGATGTAAAATCCACCTCTGCTTCCAAAATGGCGTCCATGATGGTGGGCCGTCCGGTCAATTTCAAGGTTGAGAAGAAGCCTGCACAAGTGGGTAGAGTGATTTTGGATATGCATGATCTAAAGGTCATGAACAACAAGAAGGTTCTTGGTGTGAAGGATTTCTCCTTGTTCGTCAAGGCAGGAGAAATTGTCGGTATCGCTGGTGTCGATGGAAACGGGCAGACTGAACTGGTTGAAGCCATAACCGGCCTCAGACCGGTTGAGAGTGGAACGATTACCCTCGATGGCAATGACATCACCCATGCAGATATTCGAAGACGGAATGAGATTGGTATCGGTCATATCCCTGAGGACCGGCAGAAACGCGGGTTGGTCATGGGAAGCTCCCTGTTCGACAATGTGGCAATCAAGGAGTATTACCACGCTCCGTTCAGCAAGCACGGCATTCTCGACGCAGACTATCTGCGGGAGTATGCCCAGAAGGTTACCGAGCAGTTCGACGTAAGAAGTGGTGAAGGGATTTTCTCTCTTGCTGGTAAGCTCTCTGGTGGAAACCAGCAGAAGCTGATAGTTGGAAGGGAAGTGGTGGCTGACCCTGAACTTTTGATCGCCGTTCAGCCGACCAGAGGTTTGGATGTCGGTGCCATAGAATACATCCACTCACAGCTGGTTGCCCATCGTGACAAGGGCCATGCAGTCTTGCTTGTCTCGTTTGAGCTTGATGAGATCTTCAACCTCTCGGACCGCATCGCTGTCATGAACAGCGGGGAGCTGATTGATGTGGTGAAGACCAGCGAGACCAACGAGGAGGAAGTCGGGTTGATGATGGCCGGGGTCAAGCAAAAGGATGGTGAGCAATGAAACGCATGAAAATCCGCGCAGAGAAGCAGAGCAATGCCTTTCTGGTCGCTGTCAGTGCAGTGATCTTGGGACTGGTTGCAGGAGCCATCCTGATGGCCTCAATCGGAAGCAATCCCTTTGTTGGGTTTTGGTTTTTGTTTCGTGGTGCTTTGATGAACGTTGAGCGAGTGGGTAATACCCTCGCTACCGCAACCACTCTCATGTTGGTGGGCCTCTCGGTCGCTTTTGCATTCAAGACGGGGCTCTTCAACATCGGAGCGTCGGGACAGATGCTCATCGGCGGTCTCTGTGCAACCTTGGTTGCGCATAAGGTATTCTTGCCACGGCCCTTGTTCCTGGTGGTGCTGATTTTCTCTGCTTTGGCAGGAGGGGCGATTTGGGGCATCATCCCCGGGTTCCTCAAGGCAAAGTTCAACGTGCATGAGGTTGTGGCTACGATCATGATGAACTGGATTGCCTACTGGTCCATCTATTATTTCATTCCTGCATACCTGAAAGGACCTTCCTTGGAGACAGAGAGTGCAAGCATTGCAGTCACTCAGTCACTGAGGACCCCCTGGTTGACCAAATTGTTCAATGGTTCCTACATGAATCTCGGGTTCTTTGTCGCCATCATCGCGGTGATTCTCATCAAGCTGATCTTGGACAAGACCACCTTGGGTTTCAGCCTGAAGGCAGTTGGTTCCAACCGGTTTTGTGCTGAGTATGCAGGTATCAAGGTGAACCGCAACGTGGTCATCTCCATGATGATTGCTGGTGGGCTTGCCGGTTTGGCCGGTCTTTCCTTCTACACCGGGTATTCGCGCAATATGCAGATCGGAGTCATGCCCGCCCAAGGGTTCGATGGTATTGCCGTCGCTCTTCTGGGGGCAAGCAGTCCTCTGGGTGTTCTGTTCAGTTCCCTGTTCTTCGGCATCCTGCAATCGGGAAAGGGATTCATGAATGCCATGACCAGCGTTCCTCCTGAGATTGCCGACACCATCATTGCCGTCATCATCTACTTTACCGCAACCAGTGTACTGTTCAAGCGGTTCTGGGATGCAGTGTTGAAGCGGCAAGTGGAAAAGGAGAGAAAGAAGACAGCCTCAGCAGAGGTTGATGTGAAGAAGGAGGTGCAGTGATATGTGGCATACCTTGGTAAGTATTTTCCCCTATGCAATCGCATACACCATTCCTATGCTCATGACCTCCCTCGGGGGTTTATACAGTGAACGTAGCGGTGTCACCAACCTCGGACTTGAAGGCTTGATGCTCGTAGGGTATTTTGCAAGTGCCATCACCATTAAGACGACAGAAGCGGCTTTGGGGGTGCAAGCCCTGCCGCTTGGGTTGCTTGTTGGTGTTGCCGCCGGTGCCATCTTCAGTTTGCTGCATGCATTTGCATCGATCAACCTGAAGGCAGACCAGGTCATCAGTGGTACAGCCATCAATATGCTTGCTGCCGCCATTACGGTCTATCTTGCCAGAACGATCAGCGGAAGCGGCAACGTCCGCATTCTCATGGGTATCGTGCGCAAGAATATTCCGGTGCTTTCGAAGATCCCGATCATTGGGCCGCTGTTTTTCAGCCAATCCTATTGGACTACATGGGTGTGTCTGGCTATCTGGGCCCTCTCTTGGATTCTCCTCTACAAAACCAGTTTTGGACTACGTCTCAGAGCCTGTGGTGAGCATCCTTCGGCAGTTGCATCTGCGGGTGTCAACGTGCATCGCATGCGTTACTTTGGGGTCACGATGAGTGGTGCCTTGGCAGGACTTGGCGGTTCAGTCATTCTCATTACGTACTCAGGCGAATTCAATGGTACGGTTGCCGGTCTTGGCTTCCTGTCCATTGCCGCCTTGATTTTCGGACAGTGGAAACCTTTGGGGATTCTTGGAGCTACCTTCTTCTTTGGCATCGCTACCACGATTGCAAACGTAAGTCAGGTAATTCCTTCCCTCGCGGTGATTCCCCCGGTATTCTTCAAGGTCTTCCCCTATGTGGCAACCTTGATCGCGTTGGTACTCTTCTCCAAGAATTCGGCAGCACCGAAGGCGAGCGGAGAACCTTTCTAACCTACACGGAGGATTGTATGGATCATTTGATGGAAAAAATGCAGGAAGCTGCAATGTATATCACCAGTCGCATCGGCAATGAGCCGGTGGATATCGGTATGGTGCTGGGCAGTGGGCTCGGTGGCTTGGCCGATGAGCTGGAAGATGCAGTGACTATCTCCTACAAGGATATTCCCTTCTTCCCAGTTTCCACTGTCTTTGGCCATAAGGGGCGGCTGGTTGCAGGCAATCTGGAAGGCAAGCGGGTGCTCTGCATGCAGGGCCGTTTCCACTACTACGAAGGATACGGGATGGATCAGGTGGTGTTCCCCATCCAGGTCATGCATGCGATGGGCATCAACCAGCTGTTGGTGACCAATGCTGCTGGGGGCGTGAATACCTCCTACCAGCCAGGGGACCTGATGCTGATCACCGATCACATCAAGCTCATTGCAGACAGTCCGATGCGTGGACCGAACCATGAGGAATTGGGAGAACGATTCTTCGATATGACCAATGCCTATGACAAGCAGCTCAGTGTTTTGGCAAGGGAGGAAGCAAAGCGGTTGGGTGTCCCCTTGCAAGAGGGTGTGTACATGTTCTTTGCCGGTCCATCCTATGAAACCCCTGCTGAGGTGCGTTCTGCCCGTATCCTCGGTGCTGATGCGGTGGGCATGTCCACGGTGCCCGAGGCAATTGCTGCAAGTCAGATGCGCATGAAGGTTTTGGGTATCAGTTGCATCACCAACATGGCAGCAGGCATCCTTGACCAGCCTTTGAACCATATCGAAGTGATGGAAACCAGTGATCGGGTGAAAGAGGCATTCACCTCCTTGGTACGCAGCGTCACTCGTCTTTGGCCGGTATGAACAGCCAAGCCCAAGCGCTGATCCAGGCCTTGGGCCTGGAGCCACTGGCTGGTGAAGGGGGGTTCTATCGCAGAATTCACACCTTCACCGACGGAGTTCATGAAGTGGGAAGCGTGATCTATTACCTGATCACGGCCGAGAATTTTTCCTCGTTGCATTGGCTTCCCACCGATGAGGTGTGGTACTTTTTGGAAGGAGATCCTGTCGAGCAACTGGTTTTGTATCCTGACGGCAGTTACAGTCTGCTCACGTTGGGAAACGCTAGCGAGGGTAGAACTCCTCTCAGTGTAGTGAAAGGGGAGTGCTGGCAGGGAACAAAGTTGGCCGGACAGGAAGGTTGGGCGTTGTGTGCGACTTCCATGTGTCCTCCCTATGACAGCCGCTCCTATCGTCAGGGAGGAGACTTTCTGCAGGATCAGTATCCAGCCTGTACACTCGTGGAAGCGTTTCTTGGCAAGGAGGCTTGATGAAAACGGTTTTGGTCAGTGGAGGAACAAGTACGCTCGGTAGAGCACTCTGTACGCGGTTCGTAGAGGAAGGGTATATGGTGTATTGCGCCTATGCTTCCTCGAAGGAGAAGGCTATCAGCCTCTCGGCTTCCCTTGGCCCCTCTTTGATTCCTCTCCACCTGGACGTACAGGACGAAACGAGCATAGCCGAGGGGTGTTCACACCTGCAGAGCCTCGATCTGCTGGTCAACAACAGCGGAGTGTTTTCGGTTTTTCCTACCGAAGAGCTTGCTGTCTCTGAGTGGCAGCGTATCTTCGATATCAATGTCACCGGGATGTTTCGCCTGACCAAGCAGGTATTGCCGTTGCTCAGGCAAGCCAAAGGATCTATCGTCAATATTGCCAGTATCAACGCCCTCCATCCAGGCTTTGGAGGCACCACGTGCTATGATGCATCCAAAGGTGCGGTGGTCTCCTATACCAAGGCACTGGCAGCCGAGCTTGCCCCGGATGTACGGGTCAATGCCGTTGCCCCGGGCCTGATCGCCGCCCCCTATCTGGACAAGGACCATCCCTTGCGCCAGCTCTATGAGAAGCGTGCCTTGCTGTCCCATCTGGTTGAAGCCGATCAGGTTGCTGAGGCGGTAAGCTTTCTCAGCCGGTGTACAGCAATGACCGCGCAGGTATTGACCATCGACTGTGGCTATCTGGCGGGGTGAGCATGAAGATACTCTGCATTTCTGATGAATCCGACCCCTTGGTCTATTCCAAGAACATTGCCAGCCGGTATGCTGATGTAGATGTTGTCATAGCGGCAGGGGACCTTCCCCTCAAGTATTATGAGTTCATCATTTCCTCATTGAATAAGCCACTCTATTTTGTCTTCGGAAACCATAATCTTGAGTTTCTCAGCCAGTTTACCTCGAATGTACAGCCGATTCTGCAGTACGGATATACTGATGGGAAGATGCAACTCTACCCCTCCTTCGGAGGAGAGTATTGTGATGGCAAGGTTCTGTACAACCACAAGAAAAATCTCATCATAGCCGGTCTTGGAGGCTCGATGCGTTACAATAAGGGCAGGCATCAGTTTTCCGAACGGGAGATGTTCTTCAGGATGCTGCGCATGGTACCCAAGCTGGTTTTCAACAGGATCTTTCGGGGCCGTTATGTCGATATTCTCATCACCCATGCCGCCCCCTTGGGGTTGGGAGATGATGCCGATCGTTGTCATCAGGGGTTCTCTACCTTCCTGACATTCATGCAGTGGTTCAAGCCTCGTTACTTGTTGCACGGGCATATCCATCTTCACGACATGAACGCAAACCGCTATCATGTGTACAAGCAGACCCAGATCATCAACATTTTCCAAAGTTTCATCTTGGAAGATCCGAAGCTGGGAGTGAAGGGGAGTAAGCATGGCGTCTGATCTGTTCAGCCAAGCGAATGAGGATTTCGAAAAAGCCCGTTCGAGGGGACGGATCCAGTCCGTATTGAGCAGCCTTTCCTGGAGAAACTCTGATTTGCTGAGCTTTTATGCAGTTACTGAGCTGATCAAGCCCAGAAATGAGACGTATCTGGGGATGCGTACGATTCCAGTGAACCAAATCATTGGCAGCGAAGGTCGGTACCAAGACTTCTCGCTGGCTTTCTATCCGAAGAAGGAGTTGTTGCGCGCCCGGTGGCGAAGCATCGACTGGGCAACGAAGGAGTATATCATCCTTCCCCCGATTTCGGTCTACAAGCTTGGGAAGTGGTACTTTGTGCGGGATGGGAATCATCGTGTTTCCGTAGCGAAGACACAGGGCGTTGAATTCATCGATGCCGAGGTGGTTGAGCTGGACAGCCAAATTGCCCTTGAGGCTGGCATGACGATGAAACAGCTTCGCAAGCGTGTGATCGAGTACGAGCGCCAGCGTTTTCTGGAGCAGTACCAGCCGACTTATCTCCCCATGGATGAGATAGTCTTCACCAGCCCGGGTTCCTATCCTGAGATGGTCAACCACATCTTGGTGCACAAGTACTACCTCAACGAAGGAAAGGAAGAGGAGTTGAGTTTTCAGGAAGGAGCAACTTCGTGGCTCAAGAATGTCTATGAGCCGATCATCGAGGAAGTTCGCCGTTCCAAGTTGCTCTCTTCCTTCCCAGGCAATACGGAAGCCGACCTCTATATGTGGATTGTCCGTCACTGGGATAATCTCAAGCACATGAGCGGAAGTGAGGAGGTGAGCATCGAAAGTGCTACCTCTGATTACAAGATTCGATACGGAAAGGGCAAATGGGAACGTTGGCTGAGGAGAGTGCGTTACTTCTTTTCCAAGAAGTAGCAGGAAAAGTGAAGGGGAAGTGCGCCGCACTTCCCCTCTCTCATCTTACTCCTGAATATAGGCACTGAGTATGTCGGCGTATACCTCCATCTCCTTGCCCATCCGATCGCTGGGCCGGATGGCTCCCTCCTTGCCGGCAAGGTGGACGATGCCTGAGACCGGTTGGTCACAGTAATCGAGCTCATCATGGACTCCGAAGGGGATGTGCAGCATACCCATCGACTGTGCCCAGTAGATCATGGCGTTGAGGGTATGGGCTCCCTCGCAGGTGGAATTCGAACAGCTGGTGAAACAGGCGAAAAACTTGGTTTCCAAGCTCTTGTCCTTACTTAGCGGCAGGGTTGTATCCAGGAATGTCTTCATCTCTGCAGAGATGTTGCCGAATCTGGTAGGGCTTCCCAGGATGATCATGTCACTCTTGAGCAAATTCGAGGTGCCTACGATAGGCAGGGCGAGAATATCTTCATAGAAATCATTGGTTGTTTCCTGGGTGTTGGCCCAGATGTGCAGGTCAGGGTCATCAACCCGGTATAGTCTGGCATCTACATTACGTGCAGACATCAGTTCCTTGAGGTAGGATCCGATGATGTAGCAGTTGCCGCTGACGCTGTGAATAATGATGGAACAACGCTTCATGTGGTAACCTCGCTTGTATTGGTCTTGTATTCACTATACTACACAAAGCATCTTTCGTGGAAGAAATGCTTCAGCACCACGCGCTGTAGAGGCCTTCTCGTTCATCGATGAATACATTTGTACCGTACACCAAGGAGAGCAGCGACTCATTCAGGATTTCCTGCTTGGGCCCATCTGCAACAATTCGACCGCCTTGCATCACGACGATACGATTGATGGCTGGAATGATCTCGCTCAGCTCGTGAGTTGCCAAAATGATGGTCCTTCCTTCCTGGTCGAGTTGCTCAAGTGTTTGCCGATATTCCCGCCTACTGGGGAAATCGAGATTGGATACCGCTTCATCCAGCAACATGACTTCCGGGTCATGAATGCTTGCCCTGCACAGCAGCACTCTTCGTGCTTCTCCGCTGCTGAGGCGGTTCATCTGCTTGTCTTTCAGGTGCCAGACATCGAAACGGCGCATGATCTCTTCCACTTTGACCATATGTTGTTCCGTGACTTGATGGTGGAAGTCCAGACCGATGGAACTGAAAAAACCGGAAATGGCAATCTCCCAGCTCTTGTAGCTGGAGTTGCACAGGTACTGGAGGCTCTGCGACACGATACCCATGTGCTGGCGGAGCCGCAGCACTTCCCACTTCTCCTTTCCGAAGAGAATACGGCGAGTAATCGGTGAGTACAGGGGATGGATTTCCTCACTGACAACCTGCATCAGGGTACTCTTGCCAGCTCCGTTCGGGCCAATGATAGCTACATGCTCATTGCGTTTGATGGAGATGGAGACATCATCAAGAATAGCTCTTCCTTGTCTTCTGACCGTAGCATGTTCAACCTGGATGATGGCCTGTGTCATAAAAAAATCCTCCACCGGGACTATACCATAGTGGAGGTTGTTTGCCAAAGGCAAGAGGTGATCAGGCGTAGGAGACAAGGGCGCTTTCGTCCGGGTAGTGATCCATGACCTTGGTTTCCAAGGTAGTGAGGGTTACCAAGACCAGAGCGACTGCCAAGTCTGTTTGTCCGTTTTGGAGAGCCTCGCACAAGTATGAGTAGTCTTTCGACCGTTTCTCTATTTGGGTGGCAGTAAACTTGATGGTGTTCATGACACTGTCAAGCATTGGAGAAAGGTTGTCATAGATGCAAGAGAGAATCTGGTTGCCATTTGCAAATACCAGCGTTCTGTGGAATTCTGCCTCTGCCTTTTTGAAATCCATGGTACCTTTGGCATCCTTCTGGTGAATGAGGGGGATGGAAGCTTCCATACGGTTGCTCGAATTCCAGAGTTGGGCAAGGTACTCCTCACGGTTCTCAAGTCGAGTGAATCCTCGTGCTGCACTGGTGGCAACAGTAATGCGGACCTGCATGAGGTTTCTCATCAGTTTGGCAGGATTGATTTTGCTGTTTACGATGCTGGTGGAAATTGACTCTACATACTGGTCGAGGCTGTTGCTTCTTACCTGTGCCCGTCTTCCCTGGGCTATGACTACCAGTCCTTTCGCCTCAAGCAGCTTCAAGGCCTCTCGGATCGGGCGGCTTGACGTTCTGAACTGATCAGCAAGTACTTGCTGGGATGGGAGAAATGATCCGCTCTTGAGACGATTGTCAAGGATCATTTCTTCCAAGGTAGCAGCGATTCTCGCTGATTTTGTTTGTGAAATGTATTCCATTTCTTCTTCCTTGTTATGTTCGAAGCAATGTAAGACCTAATGATGTCATACGTTCTAAGTTTCTTTACAAAAGAACTATATAGTATTATGTAAGTATATGCAATACTTGAATATCAAAAAATGTAAAGGTGACATCAGTTAATTTTCTTGTAAGAAGTTACTTGAAATTCAATAAACATTGGACATAGGATTTGGCCACTTCGGTTCTGCTTCGCACATATAAATGGGGCTCATCGAGCCCCATTTTGTACAATGCTTTTATATTTAGGAAATGACACTGAAGTGTTTCAGTCCCTCGATTACACCCTTTGCGGATGCTTCGCTGGCAAAGAACCGTTGCTTGCTCTTTTTCATCGTATCCAATGATGCTTCATGATTCGCCACAATGATCGACTTGCGCTGTCTGGAGAACATGTCCCGGTCATTTCCGCTGTCACCTGCTGCAATGATGCGTGCTGGATCGATCTTCCATTTCCAAGAGATGTACTGGATTGCATCGCCCTTGTTTGCCCGATAGGGGAGAATGTCCAGATAGGTGTCATGGCTGAGTACCAGGTGGCAAGGTGCCTTCTGCTCGTCCAGAAGGTTTCGGATGGTCTGCATCAAACGCTTTGTATCCGTATCATCAGCGATGGTGTAGCTGATCTTGTACTCGCGCTGAGTTCCTTCCCCTTGTTGCAGGAGCAGCTCAGGAATATCGGCAAGGATCTTACGGATGCGTTCCGGTTTCCAGCGTCTTCGGATGAAGTTCGACCATCCTTTGTCCTGAACCTGACCGTCTGCATAGTGTATTTCGCTTCCCACTGCGGTGATGAGGATGTCTGGTTTGGGGAAAGCATATGCTTCCAGGACGGTAAGGGCAGAATCCAGACTACGGCCGGTAGCTACGGCAAAGCCAAGTCTCTGCTGGTTCTGCTTGAGGATGGCAGCCAGTTCTTCTGCCCCTTCCTTGTCCCCGGTAAGCGTGTTGTCGATGTCTGAGACCAGCAGATGCTCGAGTTGTGCAAGCCGGGATGCAAGTGCCGGCTCTTGCTGCTTGGTCGAACGAATTGTCTCAAGAAGGCCGAGGTAGGTGTCGGTGTGTGACTTCCAGTTGTAGACTTCCCGGATATTCTGCACCCCGTGTTCCGAGTAGGTTTGCCACGTCTCGGAGTCTGTGAGCAGGTTGTAAAGCGTATCGGTAATGGCCTGATGGTCGGAAATATCGACCAAGACACCGCTGTCGCAGTTCTGCTTGATGTCCTGTACTCCTCCCTTGTCAGTTCCAACAAACGGGAGTCCTACGGCAGAAGCCTCAATGAAGGTGAGTCCGAAGTTCTCCAATGCTGCAGCACTGACAAAGATGCCGTGTTTCATGGCAGCAAGCCGATAGAGCTCAGGTACATCTCGCTGCGGGTTATGGTGCTTGGGTATGGCCATCTTTCCATACAGGTCATAACGGTCCATCAAGAGCAGCATGTCGGTAAGGACCTGTTTCTCTCCCTCTTCCATCGTTGCGATGTCATCACGGATGCCTGCGACGATCACGAGGTTTGCGATGGCCTGCAACTCCTTGCTCTTGCCGTAGATTTCGATGAGCAGGTCAATATTCTTCCTGGCTTCAGGGCGGCAGAGTGCGAGAATGAACGGTTTATCCATGGTGGTAAGGAAGCGTTGCAGTTCCCTGACCATGGAGTACTGGGCACGTTTCATCTCCTCGGTGATGGATGGATCCTGGATTTCGTAATGGTAGTAGGGAAAGAAGGTGTCCAGATCGAGGCCTGGAGGGATGACCTGCATCTTCTTTTCATCACGTGCCTCATAGGGGGCATACAGCACATCCTTTTCATAGTGGGTGCTCGTGATTACCAGGTCCGCATGGAGCATGGAACGTTCTTCGTTCTTGATTCGTGTAGCGATGTGGTAGTACTGCTCGAGTTTATCGTCACTGACTCCCTGCCCCTTGAGATACTCAAGCTTGTTTCGTCCGAGCGAATGGCCGGTGAATACCAGTGGGGTGGGGAAGTAGGTGGTGAGCTCGGTGGCTACATACCCTGCGTCTGCATAGTGGGCATGGATGATGTCAGGTGCCCTGCCTTGGGTGCGGAAAAAGGCGATGAGGTTGTCCACATACTCATCGAGATAAGGCCAGAGCAGCTCCTTGCGAATATACTTGGTTCCTCCGCAGGGAAGACGGATGATTCTGGCATGTTCGGCAACCTGCTCAACACTTTTCTGGTAGTCTGCGTCACATCGTGCATCCTTGATGAGGCGGGTGAACAGATCGACTTCAACATCTTCCCGTTTCCCCAGTTCTTTGACCAGGTCCACGACATATCGGGTCTGGCCACCTGTGTCGGCATCACGTCCCATTTCTATGTTCTCACTGCGTACAAGTCCATGTAAGTTGATAATTGCTATATACATAGTATCATGGTTGCATATATGACGATATCTGTCAAATGACCAAAAAAAATGCCACCCAAGGACAAGGGTGGCAAGCGTATTGCAGGTTGGTGCTACAGGTCGAGCGTCTCGAATTTGTCGCGAATGTTGGTCAGGTTGACCAAGGTCAGTGCTACGGCCAGGTCGGTCTGCCCGTTCTCCAATGCTTCAACCAGATAGCGATACTCGTTCACTTTCTTGCGCTGCTCGGCATAGGTCTCAGGAAGTCTGTCCATGGCTGCATAGAGTTGGGGAGCAAGGTTTTCATAGATGGAGGAAAGGATGATGTTGTCGTTTGATTTGATCAGGGCAGCATGGAATTCGAACTCTGTGGCCTTGAACTGCTTGAGGGCCTCAAGGTCCTTGCCGGTCTCCATGGTGGGGAGCAGATGCTCCATCTTGGTGCAGGCCCTGTCGAGAGAACGGACGATCAGCATGCGGTTGGGATCGCGGGAAAGCTCTCTGGAGGCAGAGACCTCGATGGTGGTGCGTACCTGCATAAGGTCGGTGAGCAGTTTCTTGTCCGGTGCCTGCTTGCTGATCATGGAGGCTGACAGCGATTCCACGAACTGATCGAGGCTGTTGCTCTGCACGATGGCCTTCTTGCCTTGCTTCACCTTGATCAGGCCCTTGGCTTCAAGATTCTTGAATGCTTCCCGAACGCTTCGGCTCGATGCATTGAACTGTGCCGCAAGTTCATGCTGGCTGGGCAGGTTCTCTCCAGCTTTGTATTTCTTTGCGAGGATCTCTTCCTCAAGGTTGTTTGCTATGGTCATGGACTTGGTTTCGGAACCGGAAATTGTGCTGCCGTTCATCATGGTATGGTTTCCTTCTTTATGCATAAGACAGAGCGAGCGATGTGCATAGCGTTTCCCTTTGGGAATTCACTTCTTTCTGTATATGGTATTTTTTGAGGAAAAGCAATGGTAAAACAAACGAATATGTTATAGGTTTGTCCAAAGAGAAAGAACATGAACTATCATTCTATACAGTTATGTGCAAAAGGATTGAAAGCCATGTCATAGCTGACGGCGAATTATCCTTGTATGTTACAACTGGCCAAACTTCTTTCATGCGACATAGGAAATTATCTATGTACGAAGTGAGCATACGCAGATGGGTCTTTCGATTGGTACACCAAGAAATCCATGATAGACAAAAAGGGTGTCATAAGCAAAAAAACTTTTAAATAATTATATGATAAAAAATAACAAGCTATTTAAAGATGTTTTATAAGAATTGTATTTCTGGAAACTTCTTATGTATTGACATATGTTTTTCACTAGTTGTATAGTTTCCATGAAGGACAGAAGAGATCTTGCACGCTTTTCTGGGAGGGAAAACCACTTCATGAGACGAATAATACTCCTATTGGTACTCCTCTTTCCCCTGCTTGGTTTGATGGGGGCTGCGAGTACTTCGCAAGTAACCATATCTCTTACTACCAGTGTTCCCGAATTGTTGGAACACGGCTTTCTTGCAGATTTGACATCGACGAATATCCTGTCAACGAGGAATATCGCTGATGCTTTCAATGAGGATGGAGCGCAAATCATCTATGCCATCCGGACCAATGTTCCCATACCCTTGACGGTTACAGCTTCATTCACTCCCTTTACGCTTGAAGCGGGTTCTGCACAAGTTGGTATAGCCCAGGTTCTCGTCAATGATGATCCCGTAACAATTGACCCTCTGACTAATACGATTCAGATTGTGAGTCAGCCTCCGACAAGCGGCGGAACAACGCTTCGTCCTCCCTATGTCTTCACTGTCAAAGCTGACCAGGCTCAAGTGCAAGCTGCTCCTTCAGGCCAATACTCATCGACTGTGGAGATAGGAATAGCTCCAGAGACATAACCCGTGCTCAAATATGTATACAGGTGTCCTAAAGGGCACCTTTTTTGTTATTGATTCATACAAGAATGAATACAAAGTTGTGACAGAAGTAATGTTTATTACACTAGAAAATGAATACGCGCTCTCTGCAATTAGAAAGTAAAATACTAAAAATTGGAAAAATAGCTACACTTATGTAATAAGTTTGATACTGCATAAAGCAATAAAATATATAAAGTTAAATATAATTATGGAAATTATGACTTTAAGAAAGCAAATAATGGTACTCTAATCTTGACATAAGTCTGAGTAGATAGTAGGCTATGTGTGCATAGAGGGAATGTATCATTTAGCAAGTACCTCCCAAAGGAGATGATGTATGAATAAGAAGCTTATCGCTATCGCATTGGTGCTCGTTCTCGCAGTGAGTGGGGTGTTTGCTGCGTATGATGTAACAGTTCCAGGTTCTGTTAATGCTTACTTATATGCTAATAAACCTGAGTTTTTAAGACATGGTTTTAATATTGAAGGTATTAAGTATCAGGCATCTGTAGAAATATATGATGCTTTTGTTACACCCCCAACATTCAAGTATGGGTATGAAACAAATGCAAAGGGTACTTTCTCATTTAGGATGGTTGTAGGTAATTTTATTCATGAGGTTTCTACTAACCCTCAAGTTAAGATTGCTTCAGTAACTATCGGAACAACACCTGTACCGGTTACTACACCCACAGAAGGTGATCCGTATTATGAAATTTTTACTGAAAATAATGCTACTACTCTTGGGTCCTTGACTCATGCTGACGAAAAAACGATAGTCATAACTCCTGCTTCTGCAACTGGTACTGATCATCTTGGTACCCAAATTACTGCAGGACAACATACTGGTGATGCATTGGCTGGTAACTACACTGCTACAATCCAGTTTTCAATAGCTGCTTCCTGATTCCGTTTCCCATGTGTGTAGAGTTTGGCTGTGCAGGAAACTGCACAGCTTTTCTTTCTCACCTCTTTTCTGTTGCTTCTTATCCTGCTAGGATATAGTCATTCTTGCGAGTGTGGAGTTTGCGAATGAAAAAGCTACTAGGTTTCCTGCTTATCCTTCTGAGTTTAATAACTCCTCTTTCTGCAGCAGAATCTCCGTTTCCTGCTGCTACCGTTTATTTGGTTGGGCAAATTGAATCCAAGGACCTTAAGGTAGCAGTTTACAATGAGGAAGGTGTGGAGCTGAGCAGCGAGGATGCCTTGCTGAGCTTTGAGTTTCCCAACTTGGAAGAGTGGGAAGTCAGTCATTCTTTGTACTTCAAATACTCATCCAATCTTCCATATCAGAGTGCAGGTCGATTGATCTTTGAGGTTGGCAACCTGGCAATGGATGAAGTGAACACCCTTTCCACAAGCTTGGAATTAACATCCGAGAGCCTGATGACCCGAGTTGAGAATGGCAATGCCTTCAATACAACCTTCCTTCCCGGGTTACAGTCGGACACGCCCATCGGAAAATTGACCGTCAGGCTGAACAAGCGTGCAGATGATGTGTTTTCTGCAGGAACCTATGCAGGATCCTTTACGATTAATTATACCGAAGGGAGCTGAATAGCTCTGGTTTATGGGATTAATATCCAATTTGGGTAATGACGGAGCCAAATGGAAAAATAATGAAATAAATGTTTTACAGAGCGATGAAAGCATGCAATAATCATGAGTGTCGTTGCTCGAATCCAGTCCGAATGTTTCCAGCGGGTGGATTCATGCTCTGAGAGAGGAGTCTCAGAGTTCTCAAGGAGGTTGCCGCTATCCGGTTTCGGATAGCGGTTTTTACTGCAATTTGCTCATCGTTTCCAACAACGAGCGTTGGAAAACCCATTTGTCCAGCGCTACCGCAACACTGCCAAGCAGAGCGCTTTGTTCAGACAAGGCAGAGCGAACAATACTGATCTGGGAAAGCTGGTGATGGGCATGTTCCTTGAAGAAAGATTGCACAATGCCAAGGTAGGAGTCATCCAGATTGGATATCCCTCCTGCAAGGATGATTTTCTTGCATCCAGTGATTGAGCTTGCAGCGATGAGGGCCATTGCCATTGCTTGGCAAGCTGATTTGAGGTCCTCAATAACCTGCTTGTCCGTACTCTGGGCAAGTTGCTTTACTCCTGCTCCCTGATGTTTCTCTCCAAGGGCCCAGCCGCTTGCCAGCGTCTCCAGGCACCCGATGTTTCCGCACCTGCACAAACCTGTACTGGCCAAAGGAAGGTGGCCGAAGCGGCTGCCTTGGGCTTTGATGGTAGTGCCATCAACCAAAGCAGCATTGATGTGTTCGGCCCAATTCACAAAGAAGAATGAGTGCTCCTTTTCAGAAGCAAACCAACGTTCGGCCACCACCATCGCTTCGACGTTGTTGACCATGATGGTGGGTATCTTTGTGTTGACCTCAATAGCCTTCGCCAACGGAACATTTTTCCAAGGCCAATAGTCATGGGATAACAGCGTCTGTTGATCCTCATCAATGATTCCAGGAACCGAAACCACGATGCCCACAACAGGATTTTTGGCCAGCTTCACCAACTTCATGCAGGTTCTGATGATCTGTTGGCCATGCTCCTTCGGGGAGGGTTGGAGCGTGTTTGGAAGCCGCTCAAATCGGAGTATGTTTCCCTTCAGGTCGGAGAGGGAAAAGCTGGTGGCATGACTGGCAATATCGACACCCAAGACCAAGGAAGCCGAGCCGTTCAAGCTGAGAGCTGTAGGCCTGCGACCATTGCTGGTGATGGTCTTTCCCTGTTCTTCCAAGAGATGATCGGCGATGAGCTGTTCGACTATTTCGCTGGTTGATGGCTTGTTCAGATCGAGAATACGTGCAATATCGGCACGACTGAGTTGCCCTTCTGCAAGGACAAGATTCAAAACACGCAACCGGTTGATCTGGCGCGCTGTGGTTGGTTGGGAAAACCTCATGGCCGAAGCATAGCCTAACCGCGTCTTTTTGTTAAGGAACAATTGCCGTTGGGAGGAAAAATCAGTATGTTTGCGTATATCCTTTTGGAGGTATGAATCTATCATGGAACAGAAAAAGTTCAAGACTGAAGTATCAGAGCTGCTTCAGCTTATCATCCACTCGCTCTATTCACACAAGGAAATCTTCCTTCGCGAGCTGGTGTCAAACTCTTCAGATGCTCTGGATAAGCTCAAGTATCTCACTCTTACCGATGAGAAGCTCAAAGGCCTCTCCTTTGAACCTCGAATCGACATTTCCTTCACTGAAGAAGGGGAGCATCGTACGCTCACCATCAGTGACAACGGGCTTGGCATGAGCCACGATGACTTGAGCGACAATCTCGGTACCATCGCGTCAAGCGGCACCAAGAAGTTCCTTGCATCGCTGACCGAGGAGCAGAAGAAGGACAGTAACCTCATCGGCCAGTTCGGTGTCGGGTTCTACAGCGCCTTCATGGTTGCACAGAAAGTTGAGGTTGTGAGTCGCAGGGCAGGCGAAGAGCAGGCCTGGAAGTGGACCAGCACAGGCAAGGGAAGCTACACCCTGGAAGAAGCCGAGCGCGAGAGTGCAGGTACTTCGATCACGCTGTATCTGAACGAGGAAGGCAACGAGTACGCCAACCGCTGGCAGATCGAGCAGTTGGTGAAGAAGTACAGCGACCACATTGCCTATCCGATCTTCCTCTCCTATGACCAGACTTCCTATGACGACAAGAAAAAGGACAAGGATGGCAAGGCTGAAAAGACGATTGAGCACAAGGTTGAGCAGATCAACAGCTCCTCTGCGTTGTGGAGACGCAGCAAGAGCGAGCTCACCGACGAGCAGTACAAGGAGTTCTACAAGCAGTCGAGCCTGGACAGCGAGGATCCGCTGTTCTACATCCATACCCGTGCTGAGGGTGCAACCGAGTATACCACCCTCTTCTTCATTCCCTCCAAGGCTCCCTTCGACATGTATTATGCCGACTACAAGCCAGGGGTGAAGCTCTATGTGAAGCGTGTCTACATCACCGATGACGACAAGGAGCTTTTGCCGTCCTACCTGCGTTTCGTCCGCGGTGTCATCGACAGTGAGGATCTTCCGCTGAACGTCAGCCGTGAGATCTTGCAGCAGAACCGTGTGATGAGCGCCATCCGAACCGCTTCGGTGAAGAAGCTGCTGGGTGAGTTCCAGAAGATCAGCGACCAGAACCCGGAACTGTACGCAAAGTTCATTGAGCAGTTCAACCGACCGCTGAAGGAAGGCCTCTATTCCGATTATGCAAACCGCGATGCACTGTTGGATCTGGTTCGGTTCAAATCCTCTTCCGAGGAAGGCTACGTAAGCCTCGCTTCCTACAAGGAGCGAATGAGCAGCGAGCAGAAGTCCATCTATTACATCACCGGAGGCAAGGAAGCAACCCTCAAGGCAAGCCCCCTTTTGGAGGCATACCGCAAGAAGGGTTTTGAGGTCCTTATCATGAGTGATGACATCGATGATATCGTTGTCGGATCCATCGGTACCTACAAGGAGATCCCGCTGAAAGCCATCAATAAGAGCAGTGCCGTTGATGACCTGAAGGATGAGGGCGACAAAGAGAAGACCAAGGAAGCCAAATCCCTGGTGAAAAAGATCAAGAAGGCCTTGGGCGAGAGAGTCAAGGATGTCGTGGTCTCTTCCCGCCTTTCCGATTCACCTGCCGTGGTGGTGGTTGATGAGAATGATCCTTCGGTACAGATGCAGCAGATCCTCAAGAGCATGGGACAGTCGGATTTCGAGGAAGTGAAACCCATCCTGGAAATCAATGTGGACGATCCGATGATCAAGAAGATCGAGGCTTCTGACAATGATGAGTACCTTGAGGAGATGTGTTCGGTTCTGTTGGACCAGGCGCTCCTTGCAGAGGGTGTCATGCCCAAGGATCCGGTCTCATTTACCAAGAAGCTGCACAGCTTGCTCTCCAAATAACGTAATTACCTGTACATATACACAAGGCAAGGAAGGGAGAAATTCCCAACCTTGCCTTTTCTGTTTCCTGATGGTAGGGTTTTATCAGCACACCCAATAAGGATGGATATTCAATGATTCCAGCAATTATGGCACTCACCAGCGAGACCGTTCCCACCGAGTCATTCTTTGGCCAACTCATGACCCGCATCGACAGCTGGACCCAGCTTGGTCCTGTTTCGTTCCTGATTTCCGTGGTTACGGGGCTTCTCATTGTTCTGGTTGGGAAGCTGCTCATCATGTGGCTTTCCCGTATTCTCAAGAGAGCTTTGGCCCGTTCGAAGAAGATCAACAACCTCATGGCTCGTTTCATCCTGCAGTTGGTGAATATCATCGGCTGGATCTTTCTCGTCATTGCTTTCCTTCAGCACCTTGGTCTGGACATGGGGCCTGTCCTGGCCGGGCTGGGCATCACCGGTGTCATCCTGGGCTTTGCATTCCAGGAGACGATCGGGAACCTGCTCAGTGGCGTGATGATCGTCATCAACGCTCCGTTCAGGATTGGGGACTTCATTGATTCAGGCTCCTATAGCGGTACGGTTACCGACATGGATATGATCTGTGTGACGCTTTCCACCCCGGACAACAAGAAAATTACGATGTCCAACAAGCTGGTGTGGGGTAATCCCATCGTCAATTATACGAATATCGAACGCAGGCGTGTTGAGCTTTCTGTCAGCGTTGCCTACGGTTCTGATGTGCAGTTGGTCAAGGATACGATCTGGAAGATACTCAACTCGTATGAAGAGATCCTTCCTGATCCCGCTCCTGTGGTGGAAGTGAACAAGCTTGCAGCTTCATCTGTTGATTTTGTGGTTCGCCCTTGGACCAAGCCCGCCGACTACTGGAAGGTATATTGGCGCTTCCATGGGGAAATTTGCGATCGCCTTGCAGAAGTTGGGCTTACGGTTCCCTTCAACCAGCTTGATCTGCACATCATCGACCAGCCGAAGACTACCTAGTCTCGTTTGGTTCCTTGCCCAGGCAACGGCTTTCAAGCAGGCTGCAGAACTCCTTGGAGTCGGAGAGCAGGAACTTGCCGAGGTAGGATTTCGCTTTCCATGCTTTCGATCCGAAGATCAGGGTGATGAAACTGTCCTTTGTCTCGATCTCTACGGAGATGTTGGCAAGCTTGTTGTTTTCCAAGGTCTCGTAGGTCTGCTTGCAGGAGATGAACTCATCATAGGAAAAGAGGTAGAAGTCGTCTTTGAGCGTGATACCAACCATCTTTTTCTTCGTATCGAAGGTGAGCAGGATTCCCTCGCTCAGGTCGTTGATATAACCCTGCTTTTCATCGAAATGCACCTTGTGCTCCTGCATCTTTTCAAAGGCCCTCTGCTCCAACAGGCGGAGGGTCTGCTGGTAGTTCGCATGGGCTTGTTTCTTTTTCTTCCTTCCTACGGTAAGGGCATAGAAGTTCAGGGCAGTGATCCCGATCAGAAGGATAAGCAGGAAATATTGGAAAATGTGTGCTGCACTCATAGCCGACAATAGCAAGAGGTAGCGAGCTTTGTAAAGACCTTTGGTTCATGCTACACTTACGCAGGAGTGTTGTGTGATTAAAATTCTGATCGTAATACCGTACCATGAACTTCAGCAAGCATTCGAACAGGTTGTCAACAGTTATGAGCTGGAGGACATCTCGGTCAGTACCACCCATATCTTCGGAACAGACCCTCAGGTGATCGAGCCGTTGCAGGCAGACATCATCATAGCCCGAGGGATTACCGCCCACGCAATTGCTGAACAGAAGCCTACCGTACATGTCGTTCCTATTGCCATGAGCAGTGCCGACCTGCTGGAAGCATTGGCCCAGGCAAAGGAGGGCTATCCTTCTGCGCATATCGGCATCATCACCCATGAGCTCCTGTGTGGCCAGGAGAAGATTTCTTCTCTTGTAGGCTGTCCTGTCTCAGTTTTTCAGGTTACCGACCAGAATGATGTCCGGATGGGAGTCGATACGCTTACCCAACAGGGCTGTACCGTCTTGGTTGGCGGTTTGACGATGTGCAGGCTTTGCGAGCAGCGTGGTCTCTCGTTTGTCCATATCAAGACCGGTTACCAAGCGGTGGTGCATGCCGTTGCCGAAGCGGTGGCCGCCGCTCGCGCCCTCGATCGGGCACAGACAAGGGGGAATCTGCTTCTCACCTTGCTCAACAATGCAAATTTTGCTCTTCTGGCTATCGACAGCAATGGGAAGATCATAGCCGGCAATAGGCAGGCGGAGAACCTGTTCGGAAAAAGTCCTTTGGAAGGCCTACCGATGGAGGATGTCTACTACTCGAGCCGTTGGGTCGAAGTCATCCGGGAAGTTAAGCAGAAAGATGAGTTGGTTGCCATCAACGGCCAGCAGTTTCTGGTCACCCATCAGCCCATCAAGATGGACGAAGAGACGTTTGGCTTTCTCTACACTTTCCAGAATGCTGAGGCCATCAGGCAGACAGAGCACAAGATTCGTACTGAGTTGAACCGCAAAGGCCTGGTGGCTCGTTACAGCTTCTCGGATATTGTCACCCAGAACGCCCATATGGTGAGTCTGGTCGAGAAAGCAAAGCGTTTCAGCCAAGTCCCCGGTACCGTGTTGCTGCTTGGGGAGACAGGTACCGGCAAGGAACTCTTTGCACAAAGCATTCACAACGCCTCGCCCAGGGCCAAGGAACCCTTTGTGGCGGTCAACTGCGCCGCCCTTCCCGAGCAACTGCTTGAAAGTGAGTTGTTCGGATATACCGAAGGAGCTTTCACTGGAGCGAGCAAGGGGGGAAAGCCCGGGCTCTTTGAACTTGCCCACAAGGGCACGCTCTTTCTTGATGAGATTGCCGAGATGCCCATCGTGGTGCAGGCGAAATTGCTCAGGGTATTGCAGGAGCGTGAGGTGCGCAAGATCGGTGCTGACATGGTGGTTCCTGTTGATGTCAGGGTGATCAGTGCTGCAAACAGCAATATTCTGGAAAAGGTGAGGGAGGGCACATTCCGTCTCGACCTCTTCTACCGAATCAGTCTCTTGAGTCTTCAGCTCACGCCGTTGCGCGAACGGGAAGAAGATATCGGTATCCTGTTCAAGCATTTCGTGCAGCACTATTGCAATCGGCATGATCTCCGTGTCCCGTTCATCACCGAAGAGGCGGTTGGGGAACTGATTCGCTTCTCTTGGCCCGGAAACATTCGTGAACTGCGCAACGCAGCTGAACGTCTTGCGATTCTTCACACCAGCGACGTGGTTACCATGAAGGAAATCGAGCTCTTGGATATCGGCTCAACGAGTTTGCGGCTTGATCAGCAAACAAAGGAGAAACCTCTGCGCGTCAAGCGTTCACTTTCTGATGAGGATTTGTATCAACAATACCTGCAGAGTGGCATGAACAAGGAAGCGTTTGCCCGTTACGTTGGGATAAGCAGAACAACTCTTTGGCGTAAGTTTGGACAATTTGAGCATTGATGTTTCATGGAATGTTTCAAATGAAACATGAAACAAAAATATGTAACATTGAAACATTTGGTACAATTAGCAATATTTTAAGAATTTTCTTTGATTTTTTTCATATTTGGTTCATAGGTAGAGAGATGCTTGTATACAAAAGAAGATAAAACTCAATATTGTATACAATGGAATCAAAGTTGGCACGCATGTTGCTATCTTCTTCTCGTTGGATATCACGCACGGTATCTGGCTGTTAGGAACATAGAAGGGAGTCATGCATGAACAATAAGCCTGTGTTGGGGATACTGCTTGGAGATGGAGCTGGAGTCGGTCCAGAGATTGTTGCAAAGCTTGCAGTACAGAATTTTTTTACAACCTATTGCAAAGCGGTCATCATCGCAGATGTACGATTGCTTGAGCGTGCGTTCCAAGTCATCGGATCCTCGGTACCCTTGCAGATAGTCACCGACCTTGAACAGGCAGATTGGGATGGAGCTCTTGTTGTGCTTGACCAGAAGAACCAGGATCCTGCGAAGATTCCATTCGGCAAGCTTACCATCGAAGCCGGCAAGGCAAACCTCGACGGATTGAAGCTCTGCACTGAGCTGTATCTTGCCAAGAAGATTGACGGATTCTGTTTTGCACCGTTGAACAAGGCAGGAATGAAGGAAGCAGGGTGCAAGCTTGAGAGTGAGCACCACTATCTTGCCCAGCTTTTCAATCACACCGAACCCTTTGGGGAGATCAATGTGGTGGGCGACCTGTGGACCACCCGTACCACCAGCCATATTCCCATCAGTGATGTGAGCAACAACCTGACGGTGGACCGCATTCTCCGTGCCGTCCGTCTCGCTCATACCAGTCTGAAGAACAGCGGCATCGCAAAGCCCAGGCTTGCCCTTGCTGCTTTGAATCCCCATGCGGGAGAACACGGGCTGTGCGGACGCGAGGAGATTGATGTGATCGAACCTGCAATTGCCAAAGCACGCGAGATGGGCATTGATGCCAGTGGTCCCTATCCGAGCGACATCACCTTCATCAAGGCTTTCCGTGGAGAGTTTGATGGTGTGGTGACCATGTATCATGACCAGGGACAGATTGCCTTGAAGCTGCGCGGATTCGACGAAGGCATCACCATTGCCGGAGGGCTTCCCGCCCCGATCGTAACCTGTGCGCACGGCACTGCCTATGATATTGCCGGCAAGGGTATTGTGAAAACAAGTGCATTTGAGAACGCAGTGAAGATGGCTGCCCGTATGGCCAACCACCTGCGCGAACAAGCATAAGAAGAGAGGATAGCATGCAGTCGAAAAAGATTACGAGCAAGATGGTGATACCCGTTGTTACAGCAGTGATAGCGGCCCTGTTCATCTATCTCGGGATCACCAAGTATGGGTTCTGGCACGAAGTCAGAGGCCCGCTTCCAGGCTTCTTTCCGACCATCATCGGATTTGCTCTGCTTGGTCTCAGTGTTCTTGCTTTCCTGGGAGGAAGAAAAGAAGAAGGGACAACGTATCCGATCGAAAACTGGTATCCGGCACTCGGTGTGATAGGCATCATGCTCGCAACCTTGGTGATCGGGATGCTTCCCAGCTTGGCGTTGTTCGTCATCCTGTGGCTCAAGGTGTATGAGAAGTACAATTGGAAAACCACCCTTGTTGGGCTTGCAATCATCATGGCCATCGTTATCGGGGCCTTCGTCATGTGGCTCGGAGTCCCTTTCCCCAAGGGCCTGATCTACAATCTGATCGCATACTGAGAGGTAGGCTATGGAAAATCTGCAAATGTTGTTCATGGGCTTTTCAGTAGTCCTTACCTTGGAAAATGTACTGGTAACCATGCTTGGAGCGGTGCTCGGCCTTATCGTCGGTGCTATGCCTGGCATCGGATCGCTGGCTGGTGTAGCCTTGTTGCTGCCCCTTACCTATAAGTTCAATCCCACCACCGCCATCATCATGCTTGGCTCCTTGTACTATGCCAACATGTACGGTGGGTCCTTCAGTGCAATTCTGCTCAATATCCCCGGTGACTCACCGGCGGTCATGACGGCACTGGATGGGTATCCGATGGCAACCAAGCGAAATCGTCCCGGTCAAGCCCTGTTTACTGCCAACATGTCGTCATTCATCGGTGGCTTGATCGGGATGTTGATTCTTACCTTCATGGGACCGCTTCTTGCAGACCTCGGCTTGAAGTTCGGCCCGGCTGAGATGACAGCCCTGCTTCTGGTGGCAATGACCTCCATTGGCTGGTTGGTAGGTGAGAACCCGACCAAGGGTGTGGTACTGACCATGGTTGGTATCCTCTTGGCCAGTATGGGTATGGATACCCTTACCGGTAGTCCTCGTTACGATTTTGGCAACATGTATTTGCTTGGCGGCATTCCGTTCACTCCCTTTGTCATCGGAGCAGTCGGATTCAGCCAGGTGCTCAAGCTGATGGAAGAGCGCAACAAGAAGGTGGAAGCCCATATCAATCAGAAGCTGACGATCAAGGGATCGATGCTGACGCTTCATGACTTCAGGCGTCTGCTTCCTCCGGCTATCCGCAGCGGATTCATGGGAACCTTTGTCGGCGTACTGCCCGGAGCTGGTGCGACCACCGGTGCATTCCTTGGCTATGCTGCACAGAAAGCTTTCAAGAGCGAAGAGCCTTTGGGAAGTGGTGCAATTGAGGGTATCGCAAGCTGTGAAGCTGCAAACAATGCTGCTGCCGCAGGGTCGTTTGCTCCCTTGCTTGCTCTTGGTATCCCGGGTTCGGGAACTGGTGCTGTCTTGCTCGGTGGTCTGATGATGTGGGGCCTCAATCCTGGTCCGCTGCTTTTCTCCACCAATCCTGACTTTGCCTGGGGCCTCATCTCAAGCCTCTTTTTGGCAAACCTGCTGACCTTGATGATTGCTTTGGGAATCATTCCTTTCCTGATCAAGATCCTCACCGTCCCGGTGAAGATGCTGATTCCGATCATCACCGTTGTCTGTGTGGTCGGTGGCTACAGTACCTCAAATTCGATGTATGGCGTGATTATCATGTTCCTCTCGGGTTTGTTCGGCTACATTCTTGACCGCAATGGCTACGGCGTGGCTCCGATGCTCTTGGCATTCGTCCTTGCTCCGCTGCTTGAGTCCAATATGCGCAAGGCTTTCATCATCAGCCACGGAAGCCTTGGGATCTTCTTTGAGAAGCCGATTTCCGCCTTTTTGATCATCGTTCTTTTCGCCATCATCCTCACACCTGTAGTCAAATTTGTGTTGAGGAAGGCTGGCGTGCTGAAAAAATAGGATGAGGACTGGAAACAGGACTCCCGTACTTGGTAATTCCGAGGCTCGCCTCGAAAGAAACAAATAGGAGAAAGAGAAATGAAAAAAATTGCTCTCGTGCTGACCATGGCTTTGCTTGTAAGTTTTGCTGTCTTTGCTGGTGCCCAGGCTGAAGCACAGGCTGGAAAGGCTTTCACCCCTTCAAAGAACATTGACTGGTATGTGACCAGCTCTCCCGGTGGTGGTTCTGATATCTTTACTCGTACCATCATGGATATTGCTGTTGCTGAAAACCTGGTCAATGGACAGAACGTTGTTGTTCAGTACAAGACCGATGGTGCTGGTGAAGTCGGAAGACTCCTTGTTTCCCAGATCAAAGCTGGCGTCCAGGCTGACCATACCCTGCTCACCTTCAACAGCGGCGACTTGATGCCGATGGTGAAGAATACCAACAACCGTTTTGAGAATTTCCAACCCATTGCCCACATGGCAGTTGATAAGCACCTCATCTTTGTTGGTGAGATGTCCAAGTACAAGAGCTTCGAGGAAGTGGTTGCAGCGCTCAAGCGCGGTGAGAGAATGGTGCTTGGCGGTTCCAAGGGTGACGACATTGCATGTCATGCAGCCTTGATCGCAGAGCTTGGGGTTTCCCAGGACCAGCTCTCCTATATCGCTCATGATGCAACCAGTGGTGCCATCACCGCCATCCTCGGTGGTCACTTTGACCTTTTGATCTCCAAGCCCGCTGCTGCTTCCCAGTATGTAGAGGCCGGAAAGATCACCCCGATTTTGGCTCTGTCCACCAGCCGCTTCCCCGGCAACCTCAACAGTGCTCCCACCCTCAGCGAATTCGGCTATAAGAACGTCGAGGTCCCCAACTGGAGATCCATCGTTGCTCCGAAGACCATGAGTGCAGAGGCTGTTGCCTACTGGACCGATGTGTTCAAGAAGGTCTCTGAGACTGAAGAGTGGAACAAAGGTTACATCGAGAAGCAGAAGCTGGTTCCTGACTACATGGATGCAGCCACCTTCACTACCTATGGCATGAACTTCCAGAAAGAGTACCTCGCCTCCATCGGCAAGGACAAATAAGGAAAGGGGAGTGCCTAGGCATTCCTGATGCCAACCATGAGGGGTGAAGGACGCAAATCCTTCATCCCTTTTCTCACATTGATGCTATGCTGGTACCTGTCGGAGGGAGAAATGAAACGTATTGCAATGGTTCATACCGTGAGACCTGTCCTCGCATCCTTTCCTGAGCTTTTGGAAAAGGTGGTAGGGGAGAAGTTGAAGATCCACAATTTGTTGGATGATTTCTTGGCAAACGATCCTGCCGAAACGGGAGTGTTCTCGTTGGAGAACAGGAACCGTTTGTTCAATGACATCAAGGCGTGTGAGCTTACCAAGCCCGATCTTATCGTGGTGACGTGTTCCACCCTTACTCCTACCGTGCAGTTGATCAGACCATTCATCAGCGTTCCTGTGGTCGCCATTGATGATGCAATGACCGAACAGGCAGTGCGGATCGGAAGCAGGATCAAGGTGGTTGCCACCGCCATGAGCACCATCCAGCCTACCATTGCTAAGCTTGAGCAGGAAGCCGCAAAAGCCGGAGTCTCCCTAACCGTTGATGCCCAGGACCATGAAGAGGCATATACGGCCATGAGAGCCGGAGACATGAAGACCCACGATCGTCTGGTGCTGGAGATGATCAGGGATGTACACGGCTACGATTGCATCGTCCTTGCCCAGGCATCCATGGGACATTTGCAGGAACAAGCGCAGGAGATTGCAGGAGTACCTGTACTGGCATCTCCGATTCTCTGCTGTGAGAAAGTGAAGCGTATGCTCAAGGGGGACGTGCAATGAGAGATGACATACACTCCTACTGCAAGGTAGGTATTGTCCTTTCCATGGCTTATCCATCGGCCATGCAGAGTGCCGGCGAGTATCTTTCTGCTTTGAAGAAGATCCTGGTCGATCCCTTTTTCAGTGTGGTGGAACTGGGTTCGCTTCCGTATGCATCCCTTTCCAAGACCGTCTCTACAATGGTCTCAACGGCCCATTGTGAGGCGACCTACAGCGGGCATTCCCTGCTGCTCTCACAGAAGCTGAATATCAACAGCTTGGATGAGACCGAGCGCAAACAGGCTGTGAATGCATTGAGGAAAGGTATTGATGAAGCATACGCCATGCAGGCAACTGAGTTTCAGTTCCTCTCCCGCTCCTATGAGATGGGGAGGGAAGCGCAGTATCTTGCATCGCTCATCGCCTCAACCAAGGAACTTTGCTCCTATGCTGCAGATAAAGGCAGCATGCCGGTTGTTCTGGAAGTCTTCGATCATACCATCGACAAAAAGTCGCTTCTGGGTCCAGCTTCCTTGGTCAGGGAGTATGCCCAGGCTGTTTCAGCTGAACATGCGAACTTCGGCATCATGATCGACTGCTCCCACATCCCGATGATCGGGGAGAGCATTGACGAGGCTGTTGACCCGATCACTGCCTATATTCGTCATGTGCATGTGGGCAATACGCTCATCAGCGACCCTTCTCATCCCAGTTATGGTGATTACCATCCAAGATTCGGGTATCCAGGTTCTGAGAATGATACCGACTATCTTGCAGCCTTCCTGCAGAAGCTGAAGGACATCGGCTACCTAGCGGAGGGAACATCGAATATCCTCTCCTTTGAGGTGAAACCCCAAGCAGGTGAGGATGCCGACCTAGTGGTTGCCAACGCAAAGCGAACTTTGCTGGATGCATGGAGAATGGTGCGATGAAACTGGGAAAAACCGATATTCAGATACCCTCGCTTGCCCTGGGGACTTGGGCAATGGGAGGAGGGGATAGCTGGGGAGAGAGTGATGACGCTCTTTCGATCAAGACCATCCACAGAAGTCTGGAGTTGGGAATCACCTTCATCGATACCGCTCCTGCCTACGGCAATGGCCTGAGTGAGGAGTTGCTGGGAACGGCTTTGAAAGGAAAAAGATCCTCCTGCATTCTGGCAACCAAGTGCGGCTTGGTTTGGGGTCCCGATGATGAGGGTTCGATCCATAAGAGTCGTGATGGGGTTGTCATACGGCGCAATCTCAGTTCCCAAAGCCTGAGAAAGCAAGTTGAAGAGAGCCTTGTCCGTCTGAAGACAGATTATATAGACCTGCTGTTGACCCATTGGCAATCGATTGAGCCTTTCTTCACCCCCATTGAGGAGACGGTAGCGACCTTGGAAGCCTTGCAGAAAGAGGGAAAGATTCGTTCCTATGGGGCATGCAATGTGGAGTTGGACCATCTCAAGGAGTATCAGCGGTATGGAAATCCGGCCCTGATCCAGGAGCGTTACAGCATGCTCACCCGTTCAAAAGCAGGACTTGCATCCTACTGTGCGGTGCAAGGCATCACGTTCCAAGCATACAGCCCACTGGAGCGAGGACTGCTTACCGGCAAGGTGAAAGGTGAAATCTTTGGTTCCGCCAAAGCCTCGATCAGCTGGTTTGAAGCGGGCAAACGGGAACGGGTGCAGGCCATGCTGCACTCCCTTGAGGGAATGGCAGAGAAGTATCAGGCTACGATAGGAAATCTGGTCATTGCGTGGACGAAACAGGCGTATCCGACGATGAATGTCCTGTGCGGAGCACGCAAGCCCGAACAAATCGAGGAGAACGCACAAGCGCTCTCCCTGACCCTTACCCAAAAGGATTGGAACATCATCGACGCGTTGGCAAGAACTTTGCTTTAGTCGTTGAGTTCCTTGATGAACTTGATCATATCGATAGCCTTCGGGGGACATCCTGGAAGGCTTTTTCCCAGTCCCCGGGTGCAGATGCCCACTCCCACCTTGTTTGGGTCGCTCACGCCCTTGAACCCCTGTCCGATGCAGATAGGTTGATTCAACTTCTTGAGACGATTCACCTCATCAAGGCGTTTGAGTGCATGGATAAGATTGCCATAACAGGCTGAGCATGCGCTGTCTGCCTCAGTATGCTTTCCAAGGTAGTTTGCCCGTCCTGTTGGGCGATGGGGTGCTTCCTCACTCGGTTCGTTGAGCTGGATGAGATTGGCTTTCTCCAGGTCGGTATTGCCAACACCCAGCTGTTCGGCCAGTTCGATATAGGGAACATCTCTCAGTTCAAACCCCATCAGCGAGGCACCATAGCTGTCACAAAGCACGCTGTCTGTGCAGGCAAACATCCGGTTCGTCTCGACCGGGTTACCGCCTTCCTCGAAATCCAGATCACCATTGATGCTGTCCACAATGACAAGGTCTGCTGCACGGACCTTGTTCAATGCTGCAATGGGACGATGCAAGCCCAAGGTATGGAACAAGCGTTTGGAGCGGTCTGAGAGACAACCTTTCATATTTTTCAAGGCACACGTCATTGCTGTCTGGCAATGTCCCTTGAGAACAGGAAGACTGATCAGAAAGTCGGTTTCCAGGATGGTCTTGCTTACTTCCATGGTGATGCCGTCCACCGTCTTTTTCACATACTCATCATCCTTCACATCGATGAGGGGGACATGGTATTGCTTGCTGATCTGTGGGTAGCCGTTCACGCGGAAGCCCTCCTTGGTGGAGTCTCCGACCCAAGCACTCTCCACGATTGAGATGTTGTGGTAGCCCCTCTTCTGGAGGTGTTCAATGATGGCAACCAGAATCCCGGGGTGGGTGGTAGCGCCGCTTTCTGGTTTCACTGCAACCACGAGATTGGGCTTGAGGGCAATGCGGGCATCTTTGCTCCCGATCATGGCCTCAATGCCCATATGGGTAAGCAAAGCCTCAGTCATGATCCGTTCATCACTTCCGTAGACAAGCAGCAAGTCATTCTTGTTCATGCATTTGGTCCTGTCATGTGGCTGGTAAGATCATGCGTGATGTGCTCGTAGAGCATGCGTTTGCACGCTTCTTTCTCCCCGTTGCGCAATAGGCTCATCATCTGGGCATGCTGGGAGAGATAATAGGAAAGCTCATCATCAGGGAGGTTTTGTGCTATGCGCAGCTGCTGGATTTTTGCATCCAAGCGCTCACAGATGTTGAGAAGGGCGCTGTTTCGCGAAGAACGTACCAGGGCGAGATGAAAGAGGCTGTCCTGCTCAAACACCGTGGCTCGGTCACCGATGCCCATTGCATACTGGCAATCAGCGGCATAGCGGCTGAGTTCTTTTACATTCGCTGCATAGGATGCTTCATCGATTGAGTCAATGGCAAGCTGCTCGAGCGCAACCCGGACTTTGGCAATATCGTTGGCTTCTTGCTCGGTGATGATGGAAACAATTGCATGACTTCTGGGCTTGATCGTGATCAAGCCATACTCACTGAGTCTTCGGATGGCTTCTCGGATAGGAGTTCGGGAGACCCCGAACTGTTCAGCAAGGGATTCTTCGGGAATCTTCATCCCGCCCTTGAGCTGGCCGGAGAGAATCTGATCCTTGAGCATGGTATAGACTTGATCGGAAAGACTGTTCTGAATGCATTTTGGCATACTGTTCACCTCAATTACTATCTGTAACTGTAAAAGGAAATTTCTTATTCGTCAATGTTAATTGTGTACAAAAAAACTCCAAGTTGGTAATTTGCTTGAACAAAGTGCTTGGTATCGACAATTTCTGTTTTTAATCAAAGATTAAGCACGAAATAAGAAAGAATTTTTCGAAAAATCAAGAAGAGTACAAGAATTCCTTTGACAAGGGTGCGCTGACATGATATCAATATTGTATACAGTACACAATGCAGAGCGCAGTATGAGATACCTCCCTCATTACTCTGCAGAAGAAGGAGTTTCCTGATGAGTAAAAGTGTCAAGGAGTTGCTCTCCCAGCCAGAGCGAAAGTTCAATGCAACTGAACTGGCAGCGTTGGCCGCATATTTCAGGACCGTAATATTCGATACCCTCCATGACAGGGGAACCGGACACTGGGGCGGAGCCGCCTCGAGTGCGGAATTGATGACGGCCCTCTATTTCAATCGTCTTGCTATCAAGCCCTCCGATCCGAAATGGGAGGATCGTGACCGCCTCATCCTTTCCAAGGGGCATGCATCGATGAATCTCTACACCATGCTTGCCCATCGTGGGTTCTTCCCGATTGAGGAACTCTCCACGTTCCGCAAGCTCGATTCCCGCCTTCAGGGGCACCCCTGCATGAACAAGCTTCCCGGTGTCGATATGTCGACCGGAGCCCTGGGCCACGGTCTTTCGATTGGCTTGGGCATGGCCATGGCTGCCAAGCTTGCCAACAAGAAGTGGTGGACCTACGTCGTAAGCGGTGAAGGATGCCTCAATGAGGGTCAGAGCTGGGAAGCTATTATGAGCGCTGCCAAGTTCAAAACCGAGCGCTTTGTGCTCATGATCGATTACAACAAGGTCCAGCTGGATGGAACGGTTGATGAGATCATGCCCCTCGGCCCTCTTGCTGATAAACTCACGTCCTTTGGGTGGCACGTGGCTCGGAAGGCCTACTATGGGCACAATACCGAAGAGATTCTTGAATCCTTTGCTTGGATGGACAGCGATGACGTGTGGCCGAAGGCTGTCATCTACGACACCATCAAGGGCAAGGGTGTTTCTTTCACCGAGGGAAAGAACACGTGGCATGGAGCGGTCATCGATGATGATTCCTATGCGAAGGGTATCGAGGAACTTCGATCCGATCTGAAGAAGAAGGAGGCCGCACTATGAGCGTTGCCATGAGAGATGCCTTTGGCAAGAAACTTGCCGAATTGGGTGCCACACATCCTGAACTTGTGGTATTGGATGCAGACGTATCCTCATCCACCAAGAGTGCCTTGTTCGGCAAGACATATCCCGATCGGTTCTTCAATGTTGGTGTGGCTGAGGCAAACATGGTGGATATTGCAGCAGGATTGGCCACTGCAGGCTATCATCCGGTGGTAAACGCCTTCGCCATCTTCCTGGCACTGAAAGCGACCGACCAGATCAGAAACACCATCTGTTACAACAATCTTCCGGTGATCATTGCCGGGGCTTACGGCGGACTTTCCGACTCCTTTGACGGGGCAAGCCACCAGTCCATAACCGATATTGCCATCATGCGCGCCCTGCCGAACATGCAGGTGATCGTGCCCAGCGATGCCGCACAGGCCCAGCAGGCACTCGAGTATGCCTTGACCCAGAAAGGTCCGGTGTATATCCGCCTGAATCGCAATCCGATGCCCGACCTTCCCCCGATTGCAAAGATCGGAACGGTTCGTTGCAGTGAGGGCAGCGATATAACCATTGCTGCAAACGGCATCACCGCAAGCTATGCCAACGAAGCCGCTGCCCTCTTGGCAAAAGAGGGGATCAAGGCAGAGGTATTCAGCGCGCCCATGGTCAAGCCTTTGGATGTGAAGCCCTTGATTGAGAGCGTGGCGAAGACGGGAAAACTGCTCTGTGTAGAGGAGCACGTCCTAGCCGGCGGGTTTGCCTCAGCCGTGAGTGAGGTCTTTATGAAGGAAGGAATTTCCTGTAGATTTGATGCTATAGGAATCGAGGATATGTTTACCGAGTCCGGCCCCTATGAGCCGCTCTTGGCGAAATACGGAATCAGTGCACAGAATATTGCCGATCATGCACGTTCCCTGTGCAAATAAGGAGAATCGTATGGATCAGATGAAACGCGCCTATGAATTGCTTGCCGAGTGGAAGGGAGACTCGTATGTCCATGGTCTTGGTGTTCTTGACCAGGTCGGACCTCTTGCTGCCAAGTTTGGAAAGCGTGCTCTTGTGGTGAGCAATACCACGTATATGAAACCGGTGGCAGACCGTGTGGTCTCCTATCTCACAGATGCTGGAGTTGAACTTGCAGGGGGAGTCATTGCTCCCGATGCCAAGCCCAATGCTCCCCGAGAGGATGTCTATCGTCTTGAATCCTACATCCTGCACACCAAGCCGGACAGCATCGTGGTCATCGGCGGAGGCTCCGCCATCGATGCAGTGAAGGCAGCCAATGCTTTGGCCGCACTTGGCGGAAAGGTCACTCCGGAAATCGATCATTACTTCGGTACCAATGTGGTAAGTGATGCCCTTGCATCCACCAAGGCTACCTTGATTCCGGTCATTGCCGTACAGACCTCCGCTTCCAGTGGTGCCCACCTGACCAAGTATTCCAATATCACCGATCCGGTGGTAGGACAGAAGAAGCTCATCGTGGACAACGCCTTGGTACCTACTGTCGGACTCTTTGATTACGAGACCACCATTTCCATGCCGGTCAGTGTCACCATCGACGGAGCACTTGATGCAATTGCACACACCTTCGAGGTGTTCTGCGGTGCAAAGGAAGCCACCTACCAGAAGGCTCTGGATATTGCTGAGTGTGCGATCAGCTTGGTGGCCGAGTATGCAAAGGTATTGGTGGACAACCCCAAGGACGTCAAGGCCCGTGAGGCCATCGGTCTTGCAACCGATCTCGGTGGCTATGCCATCATGATCGGAGGAACCAGTGGTGCTCACCTGACCAGTTTCTCCTTGGTTGACATCGTCAGCCACGGAACTGCCTGCGGCATCATGAATCCGTACTATGCGGTGCTCTATTCCAAGGCTATCCAGAAGCAGCTGAAGGTTGTCGGTTCAATCTTCTCCACCTATGGATTCGGTCCTTCCGTGGAGAATCTTGAGGGTAAGGAACTTGCCGTTGCAGTGGCTACGTCCATGATAGCATTCAGCAAGTCCATCAAGGCTCCTTCCAAGCTTTCCGACCTCAAGGGGTTCACCGAGGGCCACATCGAGCGTGCTCTTGCAGCAGCCAAGGATCCTCAGCTTGAGATGAAGTTGAAGAACATGCCCGTTCCTATGACCAAGGATGATGTTGATGCCTACATGGAGCCGCTCTTGCGCGCAGCTGCCACCGGCGATCTCTCTTTGATCAAGGAAATGTAAGTACGATCGGAAGGCAGGGCACCCGCAAGGTGTCCTGTTTTTCCCACAAAGGAATTGTCATGAAACTATCAGTAGCCATTGCCGGAAAAGAGGCAATGCCCAATGCATTTGTCGTATTCCGTGGAGTCAAGGAGTCCATCATCAAGGCTCATGCTCTGGGGTATGATGGAGTGGAACTTGCCCTCAAGCGGCCTGATGAAGTGAGCAAACCCGAGCTGACTCAGTGGCTGAGGGAGAATAGCCTTGAGGTGAGTGCAATCTCTTCTGGCCAGGTGTTTGCCGCCCGGGGTTTGTACTTCACTGATGAGAACCAGGAAAACCGCTCAGAACTGTACAAGACCTTTTGTGAGTTCATCGACCTTGCTTCTGATTTCGGAGGTTTGGTGAATATCGGCAGAACTCGTGGTCCCATTGCAGGACGGGATCTTGCACTGGTGGAGAACCTCTTTCTGGATATGGCCCACAAAGTTGCCGATCATGCTGAGAAGCGCGGTGTTGAGTTGATCCTTGAGCCGGTGAATCGCTACGAGATCGACTTCCTCAACAATCTGGATGAGTGCAGTGCGATGCTCAAGAAGATCAACCGAAAGAACTTTGTCATGATGCCCGATGTCTTCCACATGAATATCGAGGATGACAGGATCGGCGATAGCTTCATCCGCAACAAGGAGTATGTCCGGTATGTGCATTTTGCCGATACCAACCGTCATGCTCCTGGTGATGGGCATATGGACTGGAAGGAGATTTTCGAGTCTCTTGCCTCGTTCGGATATGACGGGTGGACCACCGCTGAGATATTGCCGTATCCCGATCCAGATACGGCTGCAAAGCGGACGGTTGAGTACCTCAAGGGAACCTGGGGTCAGTACTATCGCTGAACAGGTGGGAGCTGCCAAACGGTAGCTCCCTTCCCGTCTTCAGCGCAACAACTCCTCAATATTGGCCTGGACCATGCGTTCCAGGCTTTTCTGTTCTCCATCGGCGGGGAAGTTTCTCCATACCACCAGCTTGCTCGCAGGTGATACTTCCAGAAGCGGGCTTGCAATGGGGTTGTGGATATTGTCAATGATCAGGTCATATCCGCCCTTTGCAACTTCTGCAATCTGGGCGGCGCTCACCGGTGCAGGGCCGAAGGTTCCTGCAATTTGTAGCCCCAGATCTTGTGCTAGATATATCTGCATGGCATGACAATACACCTTCAGGGTATTGAGATTCTTCTCTTCGGCCTTGCGTTTACCTTCCAGAACCACCTGTTCATAGCTCTGCACACGCCTTCTGCTCTCTTCTTCTGTTCCCATGATCGCTGCGATGGCTGCTGCCTGTTCCTTCACATTCGTGATGCTGTTGTTGGTGTTGATTTTCACCATTTCCTGCGCATCTTTCTTGATGGATGTGGATAGGGTCTGCATCATTCGCTCATATCCGGCATACAGAAAATAGTCTGCACCATCGATTTTGACCACGTCGCTGACCGTAATCTCATACTCCGGCGGATGAGAGAGGTTTGCAGGCGCGATGAAGGGAACATCATCCAGGCCGGCAAGGTCGGCAAAAGCAGCGGTCCAGCTGGTGGAGGCGATGATGGCAGCAGGCCTGGAGGCTGCAGAAGCCGCCACGTCCTCAGGGACTCCTTGTGCGAAGAGGGGGACCAATAGGGAGAGCAGAACCAGTAAGGAAATCAATCGTTTCATGAGGCAGTTCCTTTCTTGTGGGTTGGTATGAGATAGAGCAATGCGGAGAGCAGGGCTACTGTTCCACTGGGAGGAAGGTCGGTAGCCACCGCAAGCAGAAAACCGAATGAAGAGACAACAAAGCCGATGAGACAGGAGAGCAACAACAGCTGTTTGAGACTGGCCGAACGCTTGGCAGCCACCATTACGGGAAGGATGAGCAAGGCATCAATGAGGAGAGCCCCCAACAACTTCATGGCAAGGGCCACAACCAAGGCGATGATCAGAAGCATGATGGTATGATGAGCCTTGACCTGCATACCCAGTGACTGGGCAATCTCAGGGTCGAAAAAGATGGCACTGATAGTCCTGAAATTAAACATGAAATAGAAGCTGACCAATAGTGCAAGGCTCAACAGTGCACCGATATCCGTCCAGGTCAGGGCGAACGGGCTGCCCCAGAGCAATTGCAGGGTATCTTTTGCAGGGACGTCCCAGAGGTGCATCACCAACGAGGCTGCTGCCATGGTGAATACCATCGCTGCAGCGCTGGCCATTCCGAACCCATAGGAACTGTCGTTGGTGAGCTTGAGCATGAGGATGACCAACAGCAGGTTCAGGGCAATGCTAACCGGCAACAGCGGCAGGGAAAGAGCGAGAGAGATGGCTCCCCCGAGGATGACCCCATGCATGAGCATGTAGCGCATGGGTATCAGATTGAGTCGGAGAACCATGACCCCACTTGCAGGGAAACAGAGCCCTGCTATTGCCATGGCCAAAAGTCCTCTGGCCACCGGGGGAAGGGTGAGAGCAAAGAAGAACTCATCCATGGAGATCCTCCAGGTGGAGTATCGGCCAACAGAGATCGGTCTCAAGCTCCTTGTCATGCGTGACGATGATGATGGTCGGCATCTCTTGCAGGGTGAGGGAGTGAAGGATCTCGATCAGGGTCTTCCTGCTCTTTGCATCGAGGAAAGAGGTGGGTTCGTCGAGAAGCAACAGCCTGGCTTTTTGGCAAAGCGAGCGGGCAAGCGATACTTTCTGTCGCTCTCCACCGCTGAGCGTAAAGAAATTGCGCTGTGCAAGATGGGCGATTCCCGTCCTTCTCATGGCTGTATCAATTTCCCATGTTTGCTCATCTTTAGCTGTATCCGGGTTTACCGCCATACTCACCACCTCACGTGCTGAAACAGGGAATTGCTGTTGGGTTTGCTGTTGTCGGATATATCCGATGGTTCGCTTGGGAAGCAGGGCTGGATCCTTGTCGTCGATGAGAATGCTTCCCTCACTGGCTTTGAGGTTCCCCATCAACAGGTTGAGCAGCGTTGTTTTGCCACGGCCGTTGTCTCCCTGGATGATGATTCTCCCCCCTTCGGGAAGCGAGAAGGAGAGGTCTCTGATCAGATTTGGTTGTCCGGGGTAGGCGAAGTGGAGATTGTGCACATCCACAGCAACGCCCTGTACCAGTTTTGCCCTCCTCTTGAGCTCACGGTACATCTGATCCTCGTCCTCCATCTCGAAGAGAAGCGTTTCGGTCTTGCAGGCAAGCAGGGGAATACGTTCCTCCCAACTTACCTCTATCCCATGCGCTTGGTAGTGGGTGATGGCTGCCTCGCTGATGAGGTTGATATGGACTCGCTTGATCCCAAAACGACTCATCAAAAGAGCCGCTGCTTTTCCTGCAGCCGTATCATGAGCACTGAGAAGATCTGTGGGGCCTGCATAGCTTGCAAGGAATGTCTCCAAGGCAAACAGCGGGTGAAGCCAACGACCTGCGTCGGAAAAGATCAGTTCATCATGGTTGTAGACACAGAGTGTGGTGCCCTTGGTGAGGGGCTCTTGGTAACGATTCACAGAAGTCTCTCCAATAAAAAAACCATGAAAGCAAAGGATGCATGTCCTTTTCTGCCTTCATGGCTTCTGTATGTAATTTCGGAACTATTCAGGATCGGACCCCTTCATGGGGTGGTATTGACGACAGTTTACCGGGCGTGGGGAGGGCTGTCAAGAAAGCTCTGGATATCCTCAAGAGCAAGGCTTATCATCTCCCCGAGGCTGAGATCTTGCCGACCTACGATGGAGACATTGCACTTGCTGATGGGCAGCAGGATCTTATGTGCCCTGCTCTGTGCTACGGCCACGGCCATGGTCGGGGTGATCTCCCCATGCAAGGCATCGGCGGTGATGATGCCCAAGGGTCCGACGATGAGGTCTGCGGTGCGCGCTGCCACCACTACAGGATTCTCTCCGGTTGCGATGGCATCGGCGCCACTGCGCAGCATTGCACTTGCCGCAAGACTGTTTGTTCCGATGGCGAGCACCTTCACCTGGGGGAATCGGGCTTTGATGGCTTCCACCAAGCTTTTGCCAAGGCTTCCGCCTTGTCCGTCGATGATTGCTACAGTATGTGTGGTTTCCATACGAGCAAGTATAGAAGAAACCCTTTTGGATTGCCAGAGGATGATTACTTGCACCTTTGCCCACTTAGCGCTAGGATGCAACCATGCAATCGCTCAAGAAAGAACGCCTATCAGTCATGGTGACTGATGCCATCAATGAGATCATCCGGACCGAGAAGCTCAAACCTGGAGACAAACTCTACAGTGAGAAAGAGCTTTCCGCTAAGCTTGAGGTGAGCAGATCCTCCATCCGTGAGGCTCTGAGAATGTTGGAAGTCTCCGGGGTGGTGAAAGTATACCAAGGCAAGGGTGTATTCATCAGCGACCAGTCGGAGAAGAGCCACCCGGTGAAGAAATGGGTGGTGGAGAATGCGGATGCCCTCAGAGAGCACTTTGAAGTTCGTCTCTTGATAGAACCCCATGCTGCCTATGTAGCATGCCAGAGAGCAGAAGAGAAAGACCTCGAGGCATTGGAAGCACATTACGAGGCATTCGTTGCCAATGTCAGGATCGGAGACGTTTCCCAGGCTATTGCCAGCGACAGTGCTTTTCATCTTGCGATTGCCAAGGCGACCAAGAACAGAACTCTTTCTGTACTGATGCGCACGATGGACCAAACGCTGAATGAGGGCTGGTATGCGAGTTTGCATGCCCCCGGAAGGCTCCAATCCTCCATAACAGAACACGGAAGGCTCTTGCAGGCTATCAAGGATCATAAACCTGAAGAGGCAAGCAAGGCGATGGAAACGCATCTGCGCAATGCTCTGTCCGACATTCAATTGTACTTCGGAAATTTATAAAAATAGTTGTTGACAATACTGGAAAAGAGGGAATATTGTTATATCAACTTGTCAGACCTCTGATAAGTTAGACTTGAAATCAAGGATATGACATGTCCATTACCATCACAACACTTATGGATAATACGCAAGGGGAGCACACCGGTTTGATCGCCGAACATGGGCTCTCCTATCTTGTCGAAACGGAAGATACTTCACTGCTCTTTGATACCGGCAGAAGTTCAGCATTTCTGAAAAATGCCCAGCTACTGTGCAAAGACCTTTCGAAGGTGGAGCATGTCGTGCTCAGCCACGGGCATTATGATCATAGCGGTGGATTCTGCTCCCTGATTGAACAGGTAGGGAATCCCAACCTATCACTCTATATCGGAAAAGGATTCTTTACACCGAAATATGCTCGCTTCAATGCATCCTACCAGTACTTGGGAAATGATTTTGATGAGTCTTTCCTGCAGAAGCTTGGCATTCGGTATGAAGAGGTAGGGGAAACCCGACAAATTGCTAATGGGGTATGGATGGTCACAAGCTTTTCTCATGCACATCCTGAAGAGACCATCCATCCCCGTTTTGTATTGCAGAGTCAAGAAGGTTGGATTGCAGATACCTTCTCTGACGAGGTGCTTCTGGTGCTTGACAGCACTGAAGGACTGATCGTTTTGGTCGGATGTTCTCATCCGGGCATCCTGAACATGCTTGATACGGTGAGGGAGCAATTCAACAAGCCGATTTATGCCTTGCTTGGCGGAACACATCTGGTGGAAGCGGACAGTGAGCGCACCAAGCGAACACTCAAGGCTTTTGAGGAGCAGGGGATAAAGGTACTTGGTATTTCTCATTGCAGCGGCAGTGAGGCTATTGCTCTGGCGACCGAAGGTTCTTCGGTGCACTATCACAATACTCTTGGTTCTTCCCTTATTCTTGAGTAATAAGGTTTTTTAGGTATACGTACAGGAGGAAGAAGACATGGCAGGATGGTATCTCTTTACAATCATCATTGTCGCAATCGTGGGAATGATTCTCTTGATTTCCAAATTCAAGTGGCATCCATTCATCGTACTGTTGTTAGCAGGGTATTTCGTCGGGGTACTGGGAGGCATGAAGGTTGACGATTTGATCACTACGTTGACCGGAGGCTTCGGCTCCATCCTCGGAAGTATCGGTATTGTCATCATCGCTGGTACCATCATCGGTACCATTCTGGAGAAGACAGGTGCTGCGTTGACTATGGCCAATACCATTCTGAATCTGGTTGGCAAGAAGCGTGCTCCACTTACCATGAGCCTTACAGGCTACATCGTGAGTATCCCGGTATTCTGTGACTCAGGATTTGTAATCCTTTCGCCGATCAACCGGGCCTTGGCTGCCAAGTCGGGTGTTTCTCTTGCGGTGATGGCAACGTGTCTCAGTTCTGGATTGTATTCCACTCACTGTCTTGTTCCTCCCACTCCTGGTCCGATCATCATGGCCGGAACGTTGCAGGCCGATCTTGGCTTGGTCATCCTTGTCGGTCTTTTGGTTTCCATTCCTGCTATGTTGGTTGGCTACTTCTATGCACTGAAGATTTCCAGCAAATTTGATATCCCCGCCAATCCTGAAGTCTCTCTTGAGGAACTGGTTGAGAAATATGGAAAACTGCCTGGGGCTTTCCGCTCGTTTGCTCCCATCATGCTTCCCATCGTTCTGATTGCTTTGAAGTCTGTTGCTGACTTCCCGTCCACCCCGTTTGGCGCTGGAATGGCCAAGTCAATCTTTGATTTCATCGGTAACCCGGTAACGGCTCTGATTCTCGGTGTTGGCCTTGCTGTCACCTTGATTCCCAAGTCAGAGAAAGAGGGAACCTCTTTCAACTGGATCAGCGATGGTATCACGAGTTCTGCAAGCATTCTTGCCATTACTGGTGCAGGTGGTGCATTCGGTGCAGTACTCAAGACTCTGCCTCTTGCAGACGTTCTGTCTGGAACTCTGATGCAGATGAATGCAGGTCTTCTGATTCCGTTCATCATTGCAGCACTCCTGAAGACGGCTATGGGCGCTTCAACGGTTGCCATGATTGTGACCAGTGCAATGCTTGCCCCTCTGATGGGTCAGCTTGGCTGGACCAGCGAGATGGCGAAGGTGCTCGCTCTGTTGGCTATCGGTGCCGGTTCAATGACCGTTTCGCACGCCAACGACAGCTACTTCTGGGTTGTGTCCCAATTCTCGGATATGGACACTACTACTGCATATAAGACACAAACTGGTGTAACCTTAGTGCAAGGCATCACCACGATTATTATTCTCATGATCATCGGTGTGTTTGTCTTCTAATACCTGAATATGTGTTGATGCCAAGGCAACAACCTTGGCATCAACCTCTGAGGGGGATGGTATGGATCTCATCAACTGGTACTATCAAAGAAGAATGCTCAATGCCATGGTTCAGAACAAGTGGACCGAGGCCGAACAATTCACTCGCAAGCTCATTCGTCACCGAGGTGCTTCTGTGGGGTTGGTCTACAACCTCGCCCTGATCACCCTTGGTTCCGGACGAAAACAAGAGGCTTATGCACAGCTGCTCGAATCGGTGGAAACCTATGGGGAGAGCCTTCGGCTGTGTCGGCTCCTTGGTGATATTGCCTATCTGGACGGCAAGCGGCAAGAAGCTTTGCAGTGGTACGGGAAAGCGGAGGGAGAAGCTCAGTCTCCAAAGGAACTTCACCTTATCCGCATGCGGTTGAAGATACTTTCAGACCCCGAATGGTATGAGCGGGTAACTGGTATTCTTCCCTTGGTTGATCAGGCACAACAAGCGATGGAAAAAGAGCCCAATCGGGCTTGGGACCTCTACCGCAAGGTTGTGCTCGAAGATCCCAGTCAAGTAGAGGCCCTCAATAATCTGGGCGTTCTCGAGCTGGAACATTTTCACCATGCCGAACAGGCTTGCACATATTTTACCAAAGTTCTGGATCTGGTGGATCATCAAGGGGCTGCAAAAAATCTGGCAAAGGCAAGGAAGGCTTGAATTAGCCTTCCTTCCGATCCAAGCCAACAAGATATATCTCAAAGGAGTCGTCCCTGCAAGCCTTCGGCTTGAAGGGCTTCACTTTTGTAAAGAAGGTACGCATTGTTTTGAGTAGTTCCACCTGACCGCCACCCTGGAAAATCTTCACTACCAGGTTTCCATGCATTTTGAGGTGTTCTTGGGCAAGATAGATCACTTGCTCGGCAAGGTACTCACTGCGCGCAGTATCAACTGCTCTGTTTCCCATGGTCATGGGAGCAGCATCACTGATAATGACATCATACGGACCTTGTTCCACGAGAATGGGGCGGATTTCCTTGCTGAAGGCATCTCCGACATAGCTGGTGACCGTGTGAGGGATTGGGTTAAGATTCAAGGGATTGAGGTCTACAGCAATAATCTTCCCCTCTCCTTTGATCAGTTCATTGTGAGTATAGAGGGTCCAGGAACCAGGGGCTGCACCTACATCCAATACGGTGTCCCCTTTTCTCACGAGGTTGAAGGTCTGCTGAAGTTCTTCCAACTTATAGACAGAGCGGGCAGGATAGCCTTCTTTGTGTGCACGTTTTGTATAGGAGTCTGCACGGTCCCTTCTGCTGGTTGCCATGCCTAGACTATAGCAAACTATCAGTTCTATCGGAAGGGTGGGCTGCAGACAAAAAGATGGTGCCAGCGGTATTTGTGGGGTGGGGAGAGAGAACCGCTGGCACCAAGGAAATCACACTTTAAGGAGGTTTGAAAAAAACTGTTGCTCTGTTCTGTCTAGTATAATGCAAGAGCCGTGCCAACTTTAAAAACTGTACCAAAAGAAACAATATATAGCTTTTGGAAAGCCACAGATAGGTCATGCGAAAAAATGGACTGTGAAAAATAGTAACACTATTTCAAAATTGCACACACGTGGGTGTCAGGACAAAAGGAAGGGTGCCAAAAGCTGATTGGAAAATCTTTTGGCACCCTGTCGGTATGAAAAAGGAGGAGTATGAAAAAAATGTGTTGCTCTGTTCTGCACAAATATAGATGCAACAACCGTGCCAACTTGCATCTTCATTTCTGGCGTGTATTCACAGTTTGTAGGAAAAAATAGTGTGTAGCGATTGCACACCTAATCTTTTCTGTGCAATTTTTGCGCAATTGACGATTTCTTACACACTTACTATTGTATGCTCATGAAAACGACTACGTTCATCAACCGGAGATTCCGGGATACAACTTATAGGAACTATTCGCTCAAGCTGGTCTTGATCAATGTCTTGGTCTATGCGCTTACGGCATTCATCTATCCGCGCAGTGCATACTACCTTGCCATGATCCCTTCCTTTGTGTTGGGTGGCTACCTGTGGCAGCCCTTTACCTACATGTTCGTCCATGGGGGCTTCAGCCATTTGCTCTTCAATATGCTCAGCCTTTTCATCTTTGGTTCCATGGTTGAGAAACGAATCGGCAGCAAGGAGTTTCTGCTTTTCTATCTCCTCGCCGGGTTGTTCAGCGGGATTGTGAGCTTCATCAGTTACTATCTTGCCGGTACCAATGTTATTTTGGTCGGTGCATCAGGAGCCATCTACGGGGTGCTGCTGATGTTTGCGGTCTTCTACCCCTATTCAGTGATCTTCGTGTTCGGGTTCATCCCGGTACGCGCTCCGATTCTGGTCATACTCTATGCAGTCATTGAGCTTTCCAGCCAGGTTTTTGGACGTGGAGGGAATGTAGCACACCTAACACACCTCAGTGGTCTGGTGTTTGGATATCTCTACTGCAGAATCAGGATGCGGATCAATCCGATCGAAGTCTTCAAGCGAACGCTCTAATCCAAAAGTCCGTAACGGGTCCTGATCTCTGCATACCCATTCTTGATGACGTCGTAGATGAGCGTGAGCTTCTGGTCATGATGGATGAAGGCTGACTTCATCGCATTGATCGTGATTTTCTCCAGGTCCCGGATGTTCAGGTTGTAGTACTGCACAGCCAGTTCCATCTCTCGCGTTAGGTTTGTGTCGCTCATCAGACGGTTGTCGCTGCAGAGGAAGACACGGAACTTGTTACGGAAAAAGAGAGGGAATGGATGGCTTGCATAATCCTTTGCGGCCCCGGTACCCACGTTGCTGGTCAGGCACATCTCCATTGGGATTCTTCGATCGAGGATGAAGTTGGCCAATGAGCCCATGTTCTCGATGCGATTTCCATCAAGATTCATATCTTCCACCAAGCGCGTTCCATGACCGATGCGATGGGCACCGCACAGCTGGACAGCTTGCCAGATGGATTCGACGCCAAAGGCTTCCCCTGCATGGATGGTGATGTTGAAGTTCTTGTTTCGTATGAACTGGAAGGCGTCGAGATGTTTCTTCGGTGGGTAGCCGATTTCATCTCCGGCAAGGTCGAACCCTACTACTCCACGGTCGGCAAATGCCACTGCAAGCTCAGCGATGGTATGGCTGACAGTTGGACTTTGGTTGCGCATTGCGCAGAGGATGAGGCCGGTGGGCATCCCTGTATGACGAGTTCCCATTTGCAGCCCATCCAGCACTGCCTGTACCACCTGCTCGAGGGAGAGGCCTTGGTTTACATGAAGAATGGGAGCGAACCGGATCTCTGCATAGCAGACGTGTTCCTTGGCAAGGTCTTCAACCGCCTCAAAGGCAATTCGTCTCAACGCCTCAGCGGTTTGCATTACCTGGGTGGTAACACTGAAGGTTTGCAAATACAACGAAAGGCTTTTCTGTTTACAGCCTCGGACAAACCAATCATGCAACTTCTGGGGATCTTCGCTGGGAAGCTGTACGTGTTGTTCTTTGGCCAATTCCAGGATGGTCTGGATCCTGAGGCCACCGTCAAGATGATCATGCAATTCCACTTTGGGAACTTGCTGGATGATTTCCTTGGTTACCATGTACCTATCATACAGTATATTTGCATGAAGACGCAAATCCTAAAGCAGACAAACCGTGGCTGAGTCTGGCAAAAAGAGTGAAAACATGGTTTAACCCTATACAAAGAAGAGAAAACTTGAAATACTACAGATAAGTAAGTATAAATCAAATAATGAGTAAGGAGATATTCTGCTATGGCAAAACGTGAGGAAGCCCTAAATAGAAAATTGCTTGCTGCTGCTGTATCTGCTACCAAGGTGAAGGAAATCAAGAGTCTTCTGGACCAAGGTGCTGACATCCACACACAGAACGAGTGGGGCCTTACTCCTATCATGCTGGCTGCCCA
>Ga0265295_1000702_pt1 | contig 64620 bp, 47 predicted proteins | sample Munlansysbiofilm_FD_192503 | JGI IMG/M metagenome (GOLD analysis project Ga0265295, IMG submission 192503) | Leachate microbial communities from a municipal landfill in Southern Ontario, Canada - Methane capture system biofilm | ecosystem: Engineered > Solid waste > Landfill > Unclassified ... | reverse complement strand
GCAGAAAGGTATCAACACACACTTGAGTAGATGAATTCAAATCGAAAATGAATTAGTTATGTCAAAGAACTAGTATTCTCAATGGCTTACGTTGTTATTATATTTTTCAACCGGACAGTAGTGATGTCGGATAAAAAGCGCTCACATGCCACGGCGTATCCGCACCCAACTTATCGACAATAAAAGCGGCTAACTTTACTAACTCATCACGCGCATCGTTATAACCAGGGATAATTAGGGTGGTAACCTCCAGCCATATACCCAATTCGCGGTACAGCAATAGACTTTGCATCACCTGCTCAAGGTCAGCCCCACACAACTTACGATAAAAATCGGGATTAAACCCCTTCAAGTCGACATTGGCCGCGGTCAAAAAAGGTGCAAATTGGCGCAGCGGCTCCGGTGCCATATAACCATTGGTTACCAAGATATTCGCCAACCCAGCAGCATGCGCTAACTTGGCCGTGGCATAAGCATACTCATAAAATACTGTCGGCTCAGTATAGGTGTAAGCAATGCTCTTACAGCCCGCCGCCAGTGCCTGTGCTACAATTTTTTCTGGCTGCAACCTGCTACCGACAACATCATTTACACGGGGGAGAACCTGCGATATAGAAGCATTTTGACAGTGCAAGCAGTGAAAATTGCACCCCATCGCCGCCACAGAATAACTTTCAGAACCAGGCAAGACATGGAAGAGCGGTTTTTTTTCAATAGGATCAATATTGCTGGCCACGGCTAAGCCATAGTTCAAAGTATATAGCACCCCAGCGATATTTTCCCGTACTTGGCAACGCCCACGCTGCCCTTCGCCAATAAGACAGTGAAAGCGGCACAACTCACAGCGCACCCCACCATCAGCCGCCGCAGTCCAAAACATAGCCTCGTGCATAACAACCCTCCCCTAACGTAATTAGACAGTTATCATAGTCTAGCACACAACCCTGTCCCTGCACCCAATGAGGCAGCTATCTAACATGCAACACAATAAAAAACACACAACACCAAGATAAACACTTGACCGCTACTATGCATATCTCTATAATCCGTCCTGCTTGTGCCGAAGTGGTGGAATTGGTAGACACGTCGGTCTCAAAAACCGATGGCTTCTGGCCGTGCCGGTTCGATTCCGGCCTTCGGCACCAGAATAAAAATCAAAGGGTTACGCATTTGCGTAACCCTTTTTTTGTTTGTGCTATTACCTACTTTGGGACATTTTGGGGACTAGATGTACTGTAACATCCCCCACAAGAAGGCTACATCTCGAGCGAAGTATAAAATCATCAAGCTTACAGCTCAGGAGTTACTGGCGGCAACGCTTGCGAATTGGCAAGCTTAAAACGACTGAGCATATGTTTTAATTGCTCTGCCTGACTAGAAAGTTCCTCAGCAGCAGCCGACTCTTCGGCGGTAGCGGTGTTGCGTTGCACTGATTGATCAACTTGGCCAAGAGCTTGGGTCATCTGGGTTATCCCCTGTGCCTGCTCATTACTGGCAACGGCAATATCTGCAACAAGGGCTGTCACCTTGGTGATCGAGCCAACAATTTCCTGCAACGCAGATGAGGTCTCTTCGGCTATTTGAGTGCCATTCATAGTTTTCTTAACCGAACCTTCAATCAGCTCTGCGGTCTCTTGGGCAGCCTTGGCGCTGCGCGCGGCAAGATTACGCACCTCTTCAGCAACAACAGCAAATCCTTTGCCATGCTGACCTGCCCGCGCAGCTTCAACGGCAGCATTGAGAGCTAACAGATTGGTTTGGAAAGCAATTTCATCGATAACTTTAATGATTTTACTGATGTTCTGTCCAGCTTCGTTGATCTCAGCCATAGCTGCGACCATGCCGTTCATCTGCTGACCACCCTTCTCCACCGCACTGCTAGTAGTAACTGAGAGCTGGTTGGCTTGGTCGGCATTTTCAGCGTTTTGTGTTGTTTGTGCCGTCATTTCGATCATAGAGCTACTGATCTCTTCAAGGGCTGCAGCTGATTGCGTAGCCCCTTGAGAAAGAGTCTGGCTCGCATCCGCAATCTGGCCACTGGCAGAGTTAATCTGCCCGCCGGCTCCCTGGATTTGACCGACAATATCATTGAGATCGAGATTAAGTTTATGCAAAGCAGTACGAAGCTGATCCTGATCATCGCGTGGCTGAACGTCGCAGGTTAGATCACCATCAGCGAGTCGTTGTAGACTGCCGACAATCTCGTTTTCCAGACTATCGGTCAACTCGTCCATTATACGTGCCATTTCGCCCAGTTCATCGTTTCGAGTTAGGTTAAACCTTCGTCCTAGTCGACCCCCTTCTATCTCTTTCGCTAGGAGCATAACCTGCTTAATTGGTTCAACCGTTTTTTTACCATTCCAGTACGCAAAAATTGCCCCGAGTACCAAAAAAATAGCCGCGGCTGCTCCAACTTGGAACATCATATTTTTAAAGGACTCGTCAGCCATTTTACTTGCTGTCTCAATTTGCGCTACGGGAATGCTGATACCGAGAACCCAATCCAGTGGCGCATAATAGATAGCACGTACCAGCATTCTTTCGGGGGCCGCAGAACGCGAGTTTTTAAATACAAAAACATCCTCTATCGTACCACCTGTTGCACTTTTGGCTGATTCAATCAATTGCTGAATATAGGCAACGCCATTTTCGTCACGCAGGCTCCATCCATTTTGGCCATCTTTGTTTCCGTTAGGGGATATTTTATACTCGCCCTTGCTATCACCAGCATCAATTGCCCAGAAATAACCGCCTGCTCCAATTTTAAGTGTTTGCATGCGTTGCAACAGTTTAGCCCAAGAGGCAGCTTCCCCCTCATGGTCGTAGAGAGTTTCCAGTTCGTCAATAAAGACTCCTGGAGCAATAATCAGATCGAGTGGAGCAAAGTATCGGTAATAAACGGCCTTGTCACGTTTGGCGGTTACCGAGTGATAGACGATAAAACCCTCTTTTTTGCTCCGCATCCTGTCGATATGCTCTGCGCCAGAAAGATCTCTACCCTCGCTTTTGGGGTGGATAGTCAAACGGCCAGCGCTGTTCATACCAAAGGCATAGCCACTCTTGCCAATGCGTGGCGCTAGCACTGCTTTCCGAATACTGTCGCTAATTTCATTGCTTGGAGAATTTTTGTATGACTGCTCAACCTGCGAGTAAAGCTCGTCTGCATAAGAGCGCAGATAACTTTTAACTGCAGTGCTGCGCTGCTGTTTCTTTGATGCTTGATATAGATCAATAAGATCGACAGTGCCAGCAAAGGTGTGATCTAAATCAGCATCAACCAATAATGCGGTCTGCTCGTCGATAATAGTTCGTGTATGTGCGGAGAAAAAAACTATCAGGAGCATGGTCAATATTAGCGGTAGCGCAACGCTAACCATAACAATAATCATCTGTTTATACTTAATAGACATAAAATTTCCTGTTCTTTACAACACTCTTCATGCTGCACTTAAATGGGCCACGGCTTCGGCTAATACACAAGTAATTCCAATACAATTCACATTGACCTCAGTTGTAGGCACTTACCCTTTACAATTGTAAAAAACCTGCAACCCTTTAATAAAGGCAACAAATATAGTTTTTCTAACCTAAAAACACAACCTTAACCAAAAAATAATAGTAATTAGATATAATGGGTATAAAAAGTTTTGATGATAGCTGCTAACACAGCTACTAGGGAAATCTTACTAAGCACTAGATGTATTCGATGGACTACCTTGCTATTTTTCGTGAATCGCTGCCAGCTATGCCCAACTAACCTCAGCGCAAGCTCCTCGTTGGAGTTGAGGGTTAGCAACACCTCTCTTACGAAATAAGTGGCACAATGACCTTAATTAATTTACAGCACTATACAGGCATTACCGCTTACGCTAGGATATTAACCGACGATAAATTTAATAAGAAATTGGTTCAATCGTACCGCAACCAATAAGCAGATCTAGCGCAGAGATATTAGCTGGAAACTTAATGGGAAAAAGCTTTTAGATACCGAGATGTCACAACAGCGGCCTATTTTCAAGCGAAAAGAGGCAGGTGCCACCTACACCATCATTTAAAGGAAAAACAATGAAAAATAATCTTTACATAGTTTGGACTGCAAGCAACGATACCGGTATTCCTATTATTGACGAGCAGCATAGGGGGATAATTTCTACAATAAATACGCTCCACTATTTCATCATGCATAAAAAAGAGCACGAAATACTTAGCTCAATCATTATCACTTTAGAGCAATATACCAATTTTCATTTTATCACTGAGGAAGAGATCATAAAAAATATCAATTATCCGAGTTTTGATGAACATCTTGAATTTCACAAATCGCTGGCGGTTGAGACGAAAAAGATTTCTGCCGAGGTAAAGCAAGAAAACGATCCCGAGATATTATTAAGATTTTTAAAAGGGTGGTGGCTTAATCATATCTGTGTCGAGGATAAAAAGTATGCCGAATTCATGGCAGAGAATAATATGACAGTTTAGCTAGTGAAAGTAGCTGACGACAGGTAAGCTTATGCTTAATCTCTTCTACTCGCGTGGCAGATCGCACCTACCTTCATGACAAATATTTTAAATCAGCGCGGGCACAATCCTCGGTAATGATCCTCTTATATGGTTGTCGGTCTTAAGAGCCCTCTTAGCTGCTCTCTCGTTGAGCTGTTTAATTGTCTACTCTAAATATCATCTGTTGATGAACCGCTTGTTCAAACCCAGCACGCAAGTGTCGCAAAAATAATAGCAACTGCGCCTCTGGCAAAACTATATTCAGGTTTTTGGATATTCTGCCTGAGACCGAATATAAGTTTAGAACTCGAGCACGTTAGCGATCATTGACCGACCCCACGAGGGAAATAAATTATACCCAAAGCTGCCCATGAAGTAGTGCGCTACAACGAACGAACAGCAGTCGAACGTGATAATGGTTGACAAAAAGACGAGTGGAGGTGAGAATTAAACAGAGCTTTTATCAGTTTTAAACGTTCAGAGTCACCAAGTTATCTCGCAATGCTGGGGCAAGACTGATCTGGAGCCTTGCTCTGCACGGCAAATATTTTGGCATCAGCTTCGACACAGACCTGTCCATCCATTTCAATCTGCGCTTTGACTATAAAAATTCGCCGTTTCTGCTCGACAACTTTGGCGCTAATTTCCAGCGTTTGTGCAACCGCTACCGGTTTTTTATAGCGCACCGTCAACTCTGCAGTTACAAAGGTTTCTCCAAGGGTACGACAGGCATAGACACTGGCCTCGTCCAGCAGTGTCGCCAGAATTCCACCGTGAACTACCCCCTGCCAGCCTTGAAACTGTTCGGTCAATTGTATCTGACAACAGGAGCTTTTTTTGCCATAATCGAGTTCAAAACAGGCTTTCAAGCCATAAGGATTTTCCTGCCCACAGGCAAAACATTTGGCATCATCGGCAACTTGCATGATTTCCTTCTCCAATAACTTTAAATAGAATAGTTATTCAACGACAGGACTGGAATAGATGCTGCCCGGTGCGAGCAAGGATCGTTCCTGCTTTGAATTTCACAACGCGCAGCCTACCCCGTTCATCCTTCAGTTTCAAATTTAAAACTGGTGTTATCTATCGATAGTAATCTGATTGATTACGATCCACACCCTTAAATTAACCACCAGCACAATCCTTACTGCGCCAGTGCACAGAACCACCCTGTGGATCATCAGTCAAACAAATACGTGTCTAAGCGGAGTTGAGCATAAAAACCTTTGTTGCGTTTTAGGTGGTAAGCGGACGAGTAACACTGGCCTATTTAACCTACATGCACCCCACACTTCACCTATTATCTTAAAATAACTAGAATAGCTCATACCATTACTCATCACTCTCTCCACCATGTCACTCAACGCGGCAACAATAATGCTAGGGTTTATTTCGATACTGCATATCAGCAGACTTATCTATGCCAAACTTGCACCATCATGTGAAAGTTGCTATCTTGGCTGCCTTTGTCAGATGCACATCTTGTATGTTCAATAAACACTTCTGCAGTTACGTTGCTAATAAATTTTGCAATTATTCGCGCCAAAAGGGAAATAAATCATGCTTACCGCTATCGAATTCAGTCTCTACCTAATGCTCATGCTGTCCATCGGTTACATCTCCATGAAGAGGACTAAAAACAACGAAGATTTCATCATCGGCGGGCGCTCTTTGGGGCCGGTAACTTCCGCGATTAGTGCCGGTGCCTCGGACATGAGCAGCTGGTTACTTCTAGGCCTGCCCGGCGCTGTGTTTGGCTCGGGGCTGGTTGATGGGCTGTGGATCTCGATTGGTCTATCTTTGGGGGCATACGCCAACTGGTATATTGTGGCACCAAGGTTGCGAGCCTATACAGAAAAGCTCAATGCTATAACCCTCCCCACCTACCTATCTAATCGTTTTGACGACTCATCGCACCTGCTTAAAACTATTTCGGCGGTGGTAATTCTGATCTTTTTCACATTTTATGTTGCTTCCGGTCTCAAGGGCGGTACTCTTCTGTTTGCCCACAGCTTTGGTTCTTCGGAGCAAACATCGCTAACCATTACCACTCTGGTGGTAGTCTCCTACACTTTTCTCGGCGGTTACATTGCCGTATGCTGGACTGACCTGATTCAGGGGCTGTTGATGCTGGCCGCGCTGACATTTTGCGCTCTACTGGTATTCTTTGCCGTATCCGGTTCGGGTGTCGACATTACCACGGTCAACCCCAAAGCCTTTTCCTACCGCACAACCTGGCTCAGTGGCGCTTCATTTATGGCCTGGGGATTCGGCTATTTTGGCCAACCACACATCTTAGCTCGTTTCATCGGCATCGATCATGTCTCCAGTGTAGCTAAAGCGCGGCGCGTCGGTATCAGCTGGATGGTTGTGTGCCTGACCCTATCGGTGCTTATCGGTTTAAGCGGTATCGCCTACAACGAAATAGCTCATCTGCCTGGGGTAACGGGGCCAGACGGTAATCAAGAGCGTATTTTTCTAGCCTTGGTTAGCGCTCTTTTCCATCCCCTGTTTTCGGGAATAATTTTAGCTGCAGTATTGGCCGCCGTAATGTCCACTGCTGACTCGCAACTGTTAGTTCTCTCCTCAACCCTGACCGAGGATCTCCCGCTGTGCAAGAATGTCACTCCTAGTCGCAAGGCGTGGATCAGCCGCTTTGGCATCATAGGTTTTGCACTGCTAGCCTATATCATTACCTCAAGCAGCAGCGGTTCTATTTTGAATATGGTTGGCTACGCGTGGGGAGGATTTGGTGCTGCGTTCGGCCCTATTATTGTCCTATCCCTCACCTGGCGCGGCACTACTAAGCACGGCGCTCTTGCGGGTATGCTTGTCGGCGCAATAACAATTTTTATAGTGAAAAACTACATTTCCATTGAGGGCGAATACTTTTATGAGCTACTGCCAGGCTTCATCTTGGCATTTATCAGCGTCATCCTAGTCAGCTTGGTTACGCCTAAGCCATCAGAGTCGACTCTGCGCAAATTCGATGAATCGCAGCCCTAGCTGTGCGGAGCAGCCAATAACAAAATAATTATCTACCGACCAGCAGAAAAGAGCTTTGCGCATGCTCTCCTAAATTCGTTACTGCATGGCAGGCTCTGTTTCTTCAATTAGATCACCAGGTCAAAAATAGATCTGTGCAAAATTGAGAAATAAAACTAAAATTGCAGTTAGCCACACAACATCGCATGGTTCAGAGACCTTAAACTGTTTAAATTTAGGAGAGCTCCATGTCGGAACGGAAACGGATAGCGCTTTTAATTGACTGCGACAATGTAAGTCATAAATCAATAGAGGGTGTGCTAGAAGAGCTTGCAAAATATGGCATGGTAAATGTTCGCCATGCACATGGAGATTGGAACAGTCCATCTTTATCTGGCTGGATAGGGAAGCTCCACCCCAATGCAATTAGACCTATGCAACAATTTGCCTACACAAAAGGGAAAAACGCTACAGATTCCGCCATGATTATTGACGCAATGGACTTGCTATATAGCAATAGCATCGATGCCTTTGCATTAATGACAAGTGACAGTGATTTCACCCCTTTGGTGCTAAGAATACTGGAAAGCGGATTGCCTGTTTATGGGTTCGGCGAGAAGAAGACTCCAAAACCTTTTGTCGATGCCTGTTCACCATTTATCTACACTGAGAATCTTGTTTCTGAAGACGAAGAGAAGAGTGACGCCCCGCAACAACCAGTCAAGAAAAGTACGCAGGAGCTACGCAAAGATACTTTCTTAGTCAGATTACTCAGAACTGCGGTAGAGCAAACATCCGATGATGATGGTTGGGCGGATATGAGTCGAGTGGGGCATTACATATCAAATAATAGCTCTTTTTCCTCGATCAACTATGGCTATAAAAAACTCGGAGACCTAATCAAATCTAGTGAGTTATTCGATATTGAAATGAGAAAAGATGGCAAAGCTATGTATATTAAGGACATGCGCAAATAGATTAGAATAGTTTTGCTGTGATGTGAACCGCACTTGATAAAGTAACACTTGCCAGTTTTTATGTAAGACAGATTCCACAACTATAACCGATTGGAGATGTACACAAAATACTTTACAGACCCGATCAGAATAGCGCTATCATGCGCGCATGCCGACAATAAAATCGAACGTAAAAAAACTCTACGCCTTCTCCTTCCTCAAGATGACCCTGTTTCCCATGGCGATCATCACCCTATTTTGGAAGGATCAAATTGGTTTAAGCCTTACCGAAATTCTGCTGTTGCAGGGAATTTTTTCCATAGCCATGGTGGTTATGGAATATCCCTCTGGCTACCTTAGCGACCGCATCGGTTATCGCGCAGCCCTCTCCTTTGCTTCGGTTCTAGGCATTATTGGTTGGGGTCTCTATACCGTAGCTGCTTCATTTGCCATGGTGCTCATCGCAGAGGTGATACTCGGCTTCTCCATCTCCTTCATTAGCGGTTCGGACAGCGCCCTGCTGTATGAGACTTTAAAATCGAACAAAGAGGAGATTCACTACACGCTGCACGAGGGACGCAAAAGCAGTATTGGCCAACTTGGCGAAGCCTGTGGAGCCATCTTTGCCGGGCTCCTGTACCATGCGGCCCCGCTTCTACCCTTTTTTATTCAGGTAGCGGTATGGGTGTTAGCTCTACTCTTAACCCGCTCCATGATCGAACCGCAGCACAAATTAAAGACATCGGGGAGCCACCTGATTGAAGCCTGGAAGTCGACACGCTTTGCCCTAAAGGAGAACAAACGGCTGCGCTACACCATCCTGTTAACCATAGTTTTAGGGTTAACTTCCTACTATCCCATCTGGCTCATACAACCCTATATGCAGTCCTGTGGCGTACCGCTAACCTGGTTTGGCCCGATATGGGCCGTTGCCAACCTCAGTGTCGCCCTGTTTGCCCTGATCAGCCACCGCAGCCATCTGCAACTTGGCGACCGCGGAATGATTATACTGTTTATACTGGTAAGCGTTGCGGCATATTTGGGACTAGGACTTACCAGTGGGCTGTGGGGATTTCTTTTTTATTACCTGTTGACCTGTATGCGTGGACTGCGTGGCCCAGTGCTACTCAATCACGCCCAACAGGAGATTCCATCGGCCAATCGAGCCGGTATTTTATCGCTACAATCTCTCTGCTTTCGCATCAGTTTTGTGTGTACAGGGCCGCTAATTGGTATGCTTGCCGATGATGTTGGCGTGCAAAAAACCTTTCTCCATCTCTGCTACGCTTTTGCTATAGCGCTACCGCCAATCGGCTGGTTATTCCTCAGAGAGTTGACCCGCACAAAAAGACATTCAACCTTGACTATACATTAGTTATAGCTATTATTAATAATAGCTGTTAACAGAGTGGCGATATTTGCGCTTTAGTACTGTTAGCCTTAATTGCTTTGGCACGTTGGCAACCTATAGTGCTGCTTTATGCGTGTCAGGATGGAAGATAATTTTGCTAAACATGGGATCAATACGCAAAAACTTGGCACTACTGGTTATCATTACCATCTTGCCTGCCGTAGCCATACTAGTCTATTCCGGGATAGAGCAACGACGCTCGACTATAGCGAGAGCAGAAAAAGATGTCCTAATCATTACCCACACGATGGCTCAAATACAAAAAGATTTAGCCATATCGGTGCGCGAGGTTCTTTCTACCATAGCCATTCTCAAGGAGGTACAGAATCTTGATATTAATGGGCTGAACGGCATCTTCACCGATATCCTGCAACGCAATCCCAACTACGACAACATCACCCTAGTCGACTTACAAGGAGATATCCTCGCCTCCGGCAAGAAATTTGACACAGAAAACCTTGCCGATCGCAAACACTTTCGCGACGCTTTAGCGACCAAGGATTTTGCCCCCGGCGAGTTTATAGTAACCAGAATCGGCAAAGAGATCCGCGCTTTTCCCTTTGCCTTTCCCGTGCTGGATGCAAGCGGAGCACCTATAGCTGTTTTAACCGCAATTATTGATCTTAGCCGTTTTTCTAAGCTGTACACCAACGCATTTCTACCCGACGACTCCTACATAGCCCTAACAGATTATCAGGGTATTCGGCTCTTTTACTATCCGCAAAAAGAGACAACCAACCCAGTTGGCCAACCAATCAAAAAGAGTGCTTGGGAGATCGTGCATAAATCCCAAAAGCCAATTGTTATGAATACTCCTGGATCTGACGGCATCAAAAGGATTTTTGCCTGTGAGCCGATAACCACCACAACGGGAACAAATCCCTATATGTATGTTTGGGCAGGAGTTCCGGAAACATTTATTCTGGCCCCAGCCTACACCGCAATGCAGCGCAACTTATTGCTCATGTTGCTTGCGACTATAGGTGCACTGTCCATAGCTTGGGGGTTTGGGCGCAAAACACTGCTCACCCCAATCAACAAATTGATAGAGGTAACCAATAATTTTGCCCAAGGCAAGCTACACACCAACGTTGAAAATATCAGCAAAATTGCTGAGTTTGCCAAGTTAAGCAAATCTTTTAATATTATGGCCATCTCTTTGGCTACAACGCAGGAGAATTTACAAAGCAGTGAGGAGCGTTTCAAAAAGTTATCTAGCCTAACATTTGAAGGGATTATGCTCCACAATGACGCTATCGTCCTCGACACCAATGACTCTTTGGCACAACTATTTGGTTACACAATAGATGAGATCATTGGCAGCAACGCTATTGAGCTGCTCTTCACCAGTGAAGCGCACCCCCAACTATACGCAAGTTTTGCCGCTAACGTGGCACCACCTCTGGAGCTAATAGCGCAGAAAAAAGATGGGACACTCTTCCCCGTCGAGGTTGAATCGCGAGATGTACATACCGAAGCTGACCATTTTGTCGTTACGGCAGTAAGAGATATAAGCGAACGCAAACAGGCAGAGCAACAGCGGATCGAGCTTGAGGAGCAGGTGCGGCAAAAATACAAAATGGAAGCAGTTGGCGTACTAGCTGGAGGAATGGCGCACAATTTCAATAATAATCTGTCAATAATTCTGGGCAATCTCGAATTATTACAAATCAAAACTCACACAGATAAAGAGATTGCCGAGAGTCTCAGCAACGCCAAAACCGCAGTTTTGCGCTCCCGTGATCTTATTAAGCAGATACTCAACTATAGTCGCCACAGCACTAAGGAAAAAATTACGCTTAAGCCAACGCAGATCATTGCGGAAACAGTAAAGCTGCTCAAGGCAACCCTGCCTAAGACAATAAACTTGCAACAACACATCAGTGCCGACTGCCATAATCTCACCATTGATGCCGATCCATCCCAAATACAGGAGTGCCTAATCAACCTGTGCAACAATGCTATGCACGCTATGGATGAAAAAGGCGATCTCACTATCTCCCTTGCCAGCGTAGAACTGCACCAGCAGGATATCCCTGCTCAGTATGATGCTCAGCCTGGGCACTACGCACAGATCAACGTGCAGGACAGCGGCTGTGGCATATCCACAGAGATTGCGGATAAAATATTTGATCTCTTCTTTACCACTAAATCAGTTGATGAGGGGACAGGCGTTGGCTTATCGACGGTTCAGGGGATCGTCACTCAGCATGGTGGCGTTGTTAAGGTCAACAGCATTGTCGGCAGCGGTACCACCTTCGAACTCTACTTTCCTCTTAATCAAGCAGATAACAGCACTCAAGCAGAGACCAATGATATCGCTATGCCCAGAGGAACGGAGCGTATCCTGTTTATTGAAGATGATGAGATGCTCGCCAATTTAAGCGAAAAAGTCCTTACCAGCATGGGCTATCGGGTAACAGCAATGAGCGACAGCACTCTGGCTATGGAGTTGCTGACCACAGATGCCGACCAATTTGATATTGTCATCACCGACCAAACTATGCCCGGCATTACCGGCAAGGAGTTGATTGCGCAGCTCAAAAAAATTAGAGCCGACCTGCCAACTATTTTGTGTACTGGCTACAGCAGCAGAATCAACGCCGATAGTGCTGCGCAACTGGGTATTGGTGCGTTTCTGATGAAACCGGTGGAGTTAGCCAAATTGTTGCAAACAGTGCGCTCAGTACTGGATGGCAATAAGCGCTAAGTGTTCGTCAATCGATAAAGGTGCCCGCCCACAGCCCTTTAAAAAATTGCCGCGCGTTAGTGCCTAAAACACGGCTATCGTAGCCACCCTCCTGTACCACCAATGTTGGCAAGCGCATTTGCCCAATCATCTTACCGTTAGCAAAAAAATCCTCTGAGCTCAAACTCCAAGTACCAGTGGGATCACCCTTTGCGGTATCTAAACCAAGAGCAATTACCAAGAATTTTGCCTTAAATTTTTTAACTCGCAACAGAGCGTGCTGCAGCACTACGCGATAACCTGCACCATCAAGATGTTCCCCCAATGGATAGTTATGGTTGTAACCTTTGCCCTCATCCTCGCCCTGTTCATCTTGAAAGCCATTAAAGTACGGATAGGCGAAACGGGGATGGCCATGGATGGACACTGTCATAACGTCACTACGGCGATAAAATATATCCTGCGTGCCATTACCATGGTGATAATCAATGTCAAGCACCGCGACTAACCCCTGAGCCACCAGAGATTGCGCTGCAATAGCGGTTGAATTGAAATAACAGAAGCCGCCGTAAGCCTTGCGCTCGGCATGGTGCCCGGGAGGACGTACCAGCGCATAGGCTAAACGATGACCTTTCAGCAAACTGCCAGCAGCAGTCAAAGCACAATCGGCGGCGTGTTTAGCGGCGCGATAAGCGTTGGCAGTCAACGGAGTAAAGGTATCAATACAGTAGTATCCAGCACGAACCGCGCGATCAATAGGTGGCCGGGCCTGATTGCGCAGCGGAAACACGTAGGGATATACCGCCTTGTCGGCACTCAAGCCCAGACATACAGCTTTCAGATAACAGACAAATGCAGGATCGTGAACCAGTTTTAGATGGCTTTCCGAAAATTGTTTAGCCGCTATGGTATTAAACAGTCCGGTCGGTTCCAATTTGCGCAGGATAGAGCGAATCCGCACCGGCGCTTCTACATAACCACGCTCGCGTATGTGGTGGATATCATGTTTATCATTGATAACCAACACGATTTGCTGATCACTCGCTGGCCCAGTGCTGCGCAGAGTCTTGAGCGCTGGTTCCTTGATATATTTGGCAGGTCGGATATGCACCGGATCATCGCTGAAAGAGTCAACGACCTGATCTATATAGGTTGGTGAGCACAGGTGGCGGTATTTGCGTTCTAAAATAGCCCGCACAATAGTGCGTGCATGGTCACGCGGCAGAGGTTTATCGCTGCCGAGAGGATCGAACACCAGATATGGCGGGCTATCGCCGCCAGGAGTGACCGGAGTCTCATAGGCGGTGTCGCTGATTGGCCTAGCACCATATTGCTCATAAAATTTCAGCCGCGAGCGATTCTGAGCCCGCAAGGTAGCATCCGCACACAGCGCCGCTTCATCAGGCAGACACTCGAAAAAGATTCCACGACTGCCCCAGCTTAAAGCATCGGCGCGTAGGCGTTCGTATAGCGCCCCGCCAATGCCGCGCCCAGTCATATTGCTTGCTGCCGAAATATAGTCCAGGTAATCAAAACCAATATCTGGCTCGCGCAACAACAGCGCAAACCCCTTAACCCACGAGCGCGCCCCCTCGGCAACATAGAGGATAGCGCGAAAGCCATGCTGCATCGGATTTTCCAGTTGCCGAGGCAGTTTAGCCACCTCTTTCTCACTCAAATCTTGAAACTGCTGGCGTAGAATAGTTTGCACCTGAGTCATCACCAGTTGATCAGCGGCAAGGCGGGTATCGAAAATACGGCGGATACGAAACATGGCTAACTCCTTGGCGCTAGTGTCTATGCCCCTGCACTCCAGATATTGAAGAAACAGGGGCAACAACTGAGATAGAGCTATGCCTGAGCGCGCTGGGCAGCGGTCTGTGCCCACACAGCAGCGGGCTGCTCAGGAACTGCTGGTGCAGCATTGGCATAATGGTAGGTATCGCCACGATAATTTTTTAGCACCACATCATCACCCAACTGTTGCAGATAGTTGGGTAACAAGGGTATTTTCCCGCCGCCGCCAGGGGCATCAATAACATAAGCCGGAACTGCCATGCCCGAGGTATAGCCACGCAGAGAGCGCATGATATCCAAGCCCTCTTCCACCGTGGTACGAAAATGGTCGGTGCCCTGCACCATATCGGCCTGATAGATGTAGTACGGCCGCACTCGAATAGAGAGCAGTTTTTTCATCAGGGTTGACATAACTTCAGGGCTATCGTTGATACCGCGCATCAACACCGTCTGGTTACCCAAGGGAATGCCAGCATTTGCCAGTCGGGCACAGGCTTCTGTCGATTCGGGGGTAATCTCCCACGGATGGTTAAAGTGGGTATTGAGGTAGAGCGGATGATAGCGCTTTAGCACCTTAACCAAATTCAGGGTAATCCGTTGTGGCAGCACCACCGGCACCCTAGAACCGATGCGGATGATCTCCACATGAGCAATAGCGCGCAGACGCCCGAGGATATTATCTAGGCTGGCATCACTGCGCAGCAGCGGATCGCCACCAGAGAGAATAACGTCGCGGATCTCCGGGTGGGCACGAATGTATTCGATACCGGCGCTGATGCTCTGCTCACTGATAGCCATATCTTCACAGCCAACTTTGCGTTTACGGGTACAAAAACGGCAGTACATAGCGCAGGTTGAGCTGATCATAAACAGCACGCGATCAGGATAGCGATGCACCAAGTTAGGCACCGGGCTCTGGTTCTCCTCATTTAACGGGTCGACATGACAGACAAGATCCTGCATCTCCAACTCATCGGGTACTGCCTGCTTCCAGATGGGGTCACCAACATACTGAATAAGGCTGAGATAGTAGGGATTAATGCGCATAGGATAACGCTCAGCCACCTGCACCAGAGGCGCGGGATCAATACCGAAGCGCGCCGCTATTGCTTGTGGCTGCACCAAACTTTTTTGCAATATTTTTTGCCAGGATTCCATCACTAATCTCCACCTCTGGACAAGCGTTTAACATAAGTAATCCGGTCATCATTGGGACCATAGAAGTCGGCGATGACCGACTCTTGCTGGTAACCGGCATTTTCATAAAACAGACGCGTGCGCGCGTAGTTGTCTTTGGACGAAGTTTCCAAGCAGATCATACTGGCACCACTTTGAGTAAGTGCCTGTTCTGCTGCCTTAACCAACCGGCGGCCGTAACCGTGGCCGTGACACTCGGGGTGCACTGCCAGCCAGTAAATATCATAAGTACTTGCGGTTAATGGCACGGGCCCGTAGAGAATATACCCAGTCACTCTGACTTCACTTTCGGACACCAGCACCAGATAATCACGCTGCTGTGGCTGATCAAGCACGATATGCAGCAGTTCGAGTGCACAATCGACTTCATCAGCGGTAAAACTGCCGGCAACATTGAGAAGGTGCAATAGCTCCTCTAGTGCGGGCAAATCATCTCGTTGCAAATTACGCATGCAAGTGCTCCTTTCTGCGCATAGCATCTTTAACGATGAGTTCAATAAGTTGGGGATAGCTTAGCCCTGTGCTCATAGCAGAACGCGCTAAACCAGCGTCAGGTGAGATATCAGGATTAGCGTTAACCTCAAGAATGTATGGGGTGTGATTATTCAAGCGAATATCTACACGGGCGTAATCACGGCACCCGAGTAGTTGGTAAGCACGCGTAGCAATCATGTTGATCAGTAGCCTATCCTTCGGGTTCAACTGTGCTGGGCACACCGGATTTGTACCGCGATAGGCAGCACTCTCTGGCGACCATTTACTATCAAAACAGACGATAGCGCGTGCCAATTCTGGGGCAAAAGTAATCTCCGATAGCGGCAATACCTGTGGCTTACTGGAGCCTAAAATTGCCACGTTCAACTCGCGCCCTGGGATATACTCTTCCACCAGCGCCGGTTGCTGATAGATTTCATGGATATAGCTTATCCGTTTTAGCAGCGCCCGCCGATTTTCGACCACGCTGTCACAGCTGATTCCTTGGGAGGCATCTTCATACGGCGGTTTGACAATCAACGGAAAATTTACGGTATCCGGCAGATTAAATTTCTCATCTAGCTTAGCAAGAGCAAAGGCCGGCGTTGGTAGCCCTTTGTGCTGCAGTAGCGCTTTAGTGCGCAACTTGTCTTGTGACAGACCTAGGCACAACGGTCTTGATCCGGTATAGGGCAGGCGCAGTAACTCATAGAGCCCTGCCACATGCATCTCTTGGCGCGCATCTCCCCAAAAACCTTCACACAGATTAAATACCAAGCTCGGCTGCAGCTGACGTAACTGCTCAATAAATGGGGCAAGATCACGCCCCAACGCTACCAGCTCGGGCTGATAGTTAAGGGTAATCAGCGCCTGAAATACCGCTTTAGCCTGATCGCATGAACCAGCATCGGCGATCAAATCACAGGCATCACCATGTTTTACTGTATCTGGAGTTTGGTTATAGCAGACAGCAATGCGCATCGTTCTTCTCCACCAGGCCGAGGCGTTGACAAGCGGCGTCAACAACACTCAAAATCATCTGTGAATAACTCAATCCAGCGGCGCGTGCCGCTTTAGGAAAACAGCTGTTCTGTTCCGGCCGCGGTAACACGCCGGGCAGCGGATTGACTTCGATGATCTGCGGGAAACCAGCGACATTAAGGCGCACATCTATGCGACACCAGTCGTGGCAACCGAGGTGAAAAAAAGCACTGCGGCACAGCTCTTCGATCTGCAGCTGGAGCAGTGGATCCAATGGGGCGGGACAGTGAAAAATCTGCAAGGGTTGCTCTTCTGTATCCCACAGCCATTTGGCCTCGTAGGAGTAGATGGGATTAGCACCGCTGGGAAGAGTGGAAAAATCAATTTCGACGATAGGCAGAACGCGCACATTGTCACCGTTACCAATCATAGCCACGGTAAATTCGCGCCCACACAGGAACTCTTCCACCAGTGATTGCTGCTGGTAGTCCTGAGCAATACGCTCAATCTGCTGCTCTAACTGCTGCTGATTGTGCACCAAGGAGCTATTGGTAATTCCCTTACTCGACCCCTCCAGTGCCGGTTTTACCAGCAACGGAAAATGCATAGATTCGGGCAATTGATCGGCATGGGAGATCAGGCAAAATGCTGGGGTAGCAACATTGTGATAGCTAAGAATCTCTTTAGCACGGCATTTGTCCAAACAGATGCCAAGCGTGACAGGATCGCTGCCACTATAGGGAATCTGCAGCATCTCCAACAGCGCAGGAATCTGTGATTCACGGCTGCCACCGTACAGACCTTCAGCCATATTAAAGACCAAATCTGGCTGCAGCGCACGCAACTTCTCAAATGCATCAAGGTCAGCATTGACCAAGGATACCTGATGACGCTCGGCTAACGCAGCGGCAACCGCTTGGATGGTTGAAGCATCATCCCATTCGGCATAGATATCAGTTGTCTGTTGTGTGGATAAGGCAGAAGAGGGAGGGCGGTCGTCGTCCTCGGCCTCACGCTGATTAAAAGCGAGAGCAATATGCATGGTGAATAACCCCTTTTATAAATAACAAGCCACTACGTAAAACCCTCCTAAGAGGGGCAGTTCTCGAGTCTGCAACGCATGGCGGCTGTGGCTAAAAAAGGGGTATCTTTTTTGTCGCTTGCTCGTTACGCGTTACAGTTAAGAACTACTGTTTTCCACGTATACTGCCAGACGTAATAGCTGTCAATATAAATATGAGCATGGGTTTAAATTTAATATAGAGGTGGAAAACAATTTGACAATAGTTCACAAATAAACGCGTTAATTTAAGGAGTTACGCTAGCTTTGGACATCTTTAGGTTTTAATCAATAGCGACGACAAAACCTTGACCATAGCCACTATTGGCAAGCGCGTCACGCGCCTGCTGTGCCGCTGGTAGTGAAGTGTAGTGCCCAGCTTGAACACGATAAAAATTCTGCCCATCTACTTGAGCTGGGCGCACATAGGCACTACCGTAAACGGCTTGAAGTTTCAGTTGTAACCGTTGAGCATTTTGTTGCTGGGTAAAAGCACCAACTTGAACAGTGAAGGGGCCACTCTGAATTGATTCGGGTAGGGTATAGTGGAGAGTGCCATCAGCTTTTTTCTGTTGATAGCCAAGAGCGGTAATTGTAACTGGCGCCGTGCCGGGGCCGACAACCGCTAGTTTGGTTGCTGCCGCATAAGAGAGGTCAATAATACGCCCAGCCACAAAGGGGCCACGATCGTTGACGCGCACGATAGCAACGCGGCCATTGCTTCGGTTTTCCACACGCACAAACACGCCAAGTGGCAGTGTTTTATGCGCAGCAGTCATGGCGTACATATCATATATTTCGCCATTGCTGGTTTTTCGACCATGGAATTTTTTTCCATACCAGCTGGCCACGCCATCCTGAGAAAAACCCTCATGACTCAGCAGTGGCGTATAGGACTCCCCCATAACAGAATATGGTTTTTGCCACCCTTTTAGAACGGCACCACTGCTAGAGGAGGATGGGTACTCATAAGCAGACGGCTGACGCGGTTTATCAGCACAGCCAGCGCAACAAAGCAGCACAACGCACACCAGTAACGCTGCAGCTCCAGACAGATTCCTAAAGAAAATTGACCGGATCGCGGGGTTAATTTTCAACGTCCTCCTGCACCTGTTCGGCTATAACCGTCATAGCGCGGAATTTTTCATAGCGCTGCTCTACCAGCTCTTGTGGAGATAGTTGCTGCAATTCGGCTAGATGTTTTTTTAAGCACTCTTTTACCTTTTGCGCAGCCTGCTTAACATCGTTATGCGCACCACCTAAGGGCTCTTCGATAACATCGTCAATTACACAGCCGAGCTCATCGATATCTGTAGCAGTAAGCTTCAACGCCTCCGCTGCTTGTGGGCCCTTGGTGCCATCACTCCACAGAATAGCAGCACAGCCTTCGGGAGAGATAACCGCATACACAGAATATTGCATCATAACAACACGGTTACCAACAGCGATAGCCAAAGCTCCACCGGAGCCCCCTTCGCCAGTTATAGTGACAATGACAGGAACCTTGAGCGCCGCCATTTCCCGCAGATTACGCGCAATAGCTTCAGCCTGCCCCCGCTCTTCAGCACCGATACCAGGATAGGCGCCAGGGGTATCAACAAAGGTGAAGATAGGCAAGCCGAACTGCTCAGCCATTTTCATAATGCGTAACGCTTTGCGGTAGCCTTCGGGGTTGGGCATGCCAAAATTACGGGCCACTTTCTCCTTGGTATCCCGCCCCTTTTGATGCCCAATCACGGCGCATGGTTGCCCATCCAGACGGGCAAAACCACAGACTAAAGCAGAGTCGTCAGCAAAATTTCTATCGCCGTGCAACTCAAACCAATCGGTGAACACATGCTCGACAAAATCGAGAGTAAAGGGGCGACCGGGATGGCGAGCTAACTGGGTACGTTGCCAACGGCTCAGTTTAGAAAAAATCTCTTCGCGTAATTTTGCCGCCTTGGTTTCCAGCTTTTGCAACTCACTGCTAAAATCAACACTTGCCGTTGAATATTCGCGCAATTCATGAATCTTCTGATCTAAATCAACCAGTGGCTTCTCAAAGTCTAAATAGGCTTGCATAATATTCTCCCAGCAACAACCACCATTCTACCGCACGACAAATAGTGATTTTTATATTATGGCCAGAAATGCAGCAGATCTGGCACAAATTGGCATTTTATCTACTCTAAACGCTTTTTCTACCATTTATAGAACAACGGTACAAGCGCCCTGTGCAACACAGGATAATTGGGGCATAATATATCAATCACCCAAAGGTGACAACATCGTATCCAAATAAATTTTCCATGGCCTGAGTAAATTCATCGCTAGCAACAACGCTGAGTTCTTTGGCTATTACAATGGAAGTTTCACTGCGGTTAGGCACAACCATATTCAAATGAACTCTACAGGGGCCAGGAAAACGCATTATCGTGTGCTTCACCGACTGCAAGCGATCTTCCGTCAACCCTGGGGTTGAAACACGCACAAACACATCGGTGGTCTGCTTCTGTTTAACTTCATGTAACGGCACTATGTCGGTAGCCAGAATTTTACAGCTCTCTTCACCAATATCCAGCGTACCGTATACCATCAAGGGTTCATCACCTTTGAGATAGTCACCTGCGGCCTTAAAAGCTTCGGGAAACACTACAACTTCGACCGCCCCCGAGAGATCTTCTAAGTTGATAAACGCCATGCGATCGCCCTTCTTCGTCACCAACTCTTTGATACCTGCAACTATGCCGCAGACACGCACATCTTCCTTGTCATGCCGCCCAGGCAATCCGGCGGTATCACAGGTGGCAAAGCGTTTGATCTCCGCGCTATGCCGAGCTAAAGGGTGACCGGTGATGTAAAAACCCAGCGCCTCCTTTTCATAGTTCAGGCGCAATTTATCATTCCACTCCTCGATATCAGGCAGCTCGGCGTAACTGCTACCCACATGTGACACCATCTCATCCATACCAAACAGTGACTCTTGGCCTATCTGCTGTTCGCGCTGAACCCGCTGGCCAATCTCCATGGCGTTCTCCAGCACCGCCTCATGCTGCGCTCGGTTACCCCCTAGGGAGTCAAAAGCACCACACTTGATCAGTGCATCTACCACCTTTTTATTGACCTTGCTCAGATCAACGCGCTGGCAAAAATCGTGCAGAGTCTCGTATGGCCCATTTTCACGTTCACTGATAATTGATTCCAGCGCTGCAGCGCCAACACCTTTAACCGCCCCCAGACCAAAGCGCATGGAGTTCTCATGCACAGTAAAGGAGCGAATAGAGGCATTGATATCCGGCGGCAGCACCTCTATCCCCATGGAACGTACCTCGGCGATATTCTTGATCACCTTGTCGGTGTTCTCCATATCTTCGGTAAGCAGCGCGGCCATAAATTCCACAGGATAGTGCGCCTTGAGGTAGGCAGTTTGATAGGCGATAAGGGCATAAGCCGCCGAGTGGGATTTATTGAACCCGTAAGCGGCAAACTTTGCCATCAGATCGAAAACCGCTTCAGCCTTTTTAAGATCAAGATCGTTCTCTTTAGCTCCAGCGAGGAACAGCCCCTTCTGCTTCTCCATCTCCTCGGCTTTTTTCTTACCCATAGCTCGGCGTAGCAGGTCAGCACCACCAAGTGAGTAGTTGGCCAACACCTGAGCAATAAGCATAACCTGTTCCTGATAGACAATAACTCCATAGGTATCTTTCAGGATAGGTTCCATCTGGGGGAAATCGTAGACTATCTCCTGCTGGCCATGTTTACGCAGGATAAAGTCATCCACCATGCCAGAACCCAGTGGGCCAGGACGATAGAGCGCACAAGCTGCAATGATATCTTCGAAGCAGTTGGGCTTTAATTTAACCAACAACTCCTTCATCCCCGACGATTCGAGTTGGAAAACCCCGGTGGTATCGCCATGGCAAAGTAGATTATAGGTATCGGGATCGGATACAGATATCAGTTGCAGATCAAATTCAGGGTTATTAGCACTATGGATCAAGCGCAAGGCATTATCGAGAACAGTAAGAGTTTTCAGACCAAGAAAGTCAAATTTTACCAAGCCAATTTTTTCGACATACTTCATGGGGAACTGAGTAACCTGCCCACCGGATTTCTGGTCGGTATACAGCGGCAGATAATCGGTGAGCGGCTCAGGAGTGACCACCACCCCAGCGGCGTGAGTTGAGGCATGGCGGGTAAGGCCCTCCAGAGCCAGAGCGACATTGAACAACTCCTTGATGCGCACATCAGAATTGACCATTTCACCAATGCGCGGCTCCTGTTTCATAGCATCTTGTAGAGTAATATTCAGCACTGCCGGCACCAGTTTAGATAACTTATCCACTTCGCCGTAGGGAATATTCAGCGCTCTACCGACATCTTTAATGCACCCCTTAGCCCCCAGGGTTCCAAAGGTAATTATCTGCGCCACGTTGGGCGCACCATACCTCTGCTGCACATACTGAATGACCTTCTCCCGCCCATAGATACAGAAGTCAACGTCAATATCCGGCATCGATATCCGCTCGGGATTGAGAAAACGTTCGAACAGCAGATCATAAGGGATGGGGTCAATATCGGTAATACGAATGGAAAAAGCTACCAAGCTACCAGCGGCACTACCACGACCGGGGCCAACAGGAATATCGTGATCTTTGGCCCAGTTGATAAAGTCGGCGACAATTATAAAGTAACCGGGAAAGCCCATATCTAGAATAGTTTTCAGCTCGCGCTCCAAACGCGCCCGATAGATCGCTTCATCCTCAGCGCTAAAATCGGGGTTGAGCTGACGCACACTGACCAGCCGCTCTTCCAGCCCCTCATGCGCCATATCCGACAACACCTCTTCCAGCGTTTTATCCTTGGGTTTTTCGTACTGCGGGAAATAGTAGGTATTAAAATCAAAATCAAGATTGCAGCGCTGCGCTATCTTGACCGTATTATCCAACGCCTGCGGCACATGGCCAAACAGCTCAATCATCTCGTCTGGAGTGCGCACATAAAAGCCATCATTGGCAAAGCGCATGCGTTTTTCATCATCCATGGTCTTGCCAGTTTGAATGCACAACAACACTTCATGGGCGTAGGCATCTTGACGCGCTAGATAGTGGCAATCATTGGTGGCAACTAGGGGCAAGCCAAGATCGCCGCTAAGTTTAATCAGCCCCTCGTTGGCAACCGCCTGTTGAGGAATACCATTCTCCTGCAGTTCGAGATAGAAGCGCTCATCATCAAAGATCTCTGCCATCTGCGCGGCGCGGTTAGCCGCCTCATCTGCACGACCTAAGTTGATTAAAGTTGGCAGTTCACCACCGAGGCAGGCGCTCATGGCAATCAAGCCTTCATTATACTGTTCTAGCAGTTCCCAATCTATGCGCGGCTTATAATAGAACCCTTCGCGATACGCTGCCGACACCAGATAGCATAGATTGCGATAGCCGACCTTGTTTTGGCACAGCAGCACTAAATGATAAGAGGCTTCTGAAGACCCACGTGCATTTTTTTTCTCAAACCGTTTCCCGGGCGCTACATAGACCTCACAACCTAAAATCGGTTTTACCCCAGCGGCTGTAGCATAGGTAAAAAACTCCATCGCCCCAAACATATTGCCATGGTCGGTTACAGCAACTGCGGGCATTTTGTACTCTTGCACCCGCTTGATAAGGGCGGGAATTTTTATAGCTCCATCGAGGAGACTGTACTGGCTGTGTAAATGCAAATGAACAAAGTTGGCATGTTCCATAGTTATTAATATCCGCGCTAAAATTATGTGAAAAATTGGCAGTAAACAGATTGCTACCCGGTTCTGATCCTAAATTGTGGCCATACCGAGAGGACCTAGCTAGAGCAACATCTGGGTGGTGCCAACACATCGACACCAAACTCGTATAACATTGAGGTTAAACGGATCAACGGCAGACCGATCAAACTGGTGTAGTCAGCACCGGACGTTTTCTCCATCAAACTGATGCCTAAACCCTCAATTTTAAAGGAACCAGCACAATCAACAGGGTTCTCCTGCTCCACATAGTAGGCAATCTGTTGCGCTGTAAGCTGGCGCAGAGTTACCGAAAAGGTGACGTAATCACTGACACTGCGCCGCGATCGACAATCGTACAGCGCGATTCCCGTGTAAAAAACATGAGTTTTCCCCGCCATAGCCTGCAATTGACTGCGTGCCCCTGCAGCATCACCTGGTTTACCCAAAATTTGCCCGCGCTGATTGACAAACACCTGATCCGAACCGATGATTAAGGCGTCAGAATATTGATCGCGCACGCTGACAGCCTTATTTAAGGCTAAATGTTTGACCAGCAACTCGGGCGCCACACTCTGATCAATATGCTCGGCTCCAATTGGCGCTACGGCACTAAAAGAGAGGCCCAACTGACGGAGCAACTGCTGACGGTAGGGGCTGGTTGAGGCTAACACTACTGGTTGATTCACATACTCACCTTAGAAAAGTGCTTTACCATGCAAGAGCCACTGCACCAACTAGGGCAGTTGCGACAGTGGCTCTTAGCTATTTTTGCTGGGACAGAAAATGGCTCCAAAATTGGCAAACTGGGCAAACTAGCCAGCGCTACTAACCCTGTGCCTGCTGCCACTGATCCAGCCAGCGTAAAATTGCCGCAGTTTTCTCCTCCATCAGCGCAATATCACCGCGCGATTCCACATTGAGGCGCACCACCGGCTCGGTGTTAGAGCTGCGCAAGTTAAAACGCCAGTTAGCAAATGCCATACTTAAGCCATCAACATGATCTACAGATACGGCATCGTCAGCATACTGCTGTTGCAACGCCTCCATGGCTTGAGACGCATTTTTAACGGTGCGATTGATCTCTCCGCTAGATGGATATAAGCGGATGCGCTCACCCACCAATTCTGATAATTTTTTGCCGCTGACAGTCATCAACTCCACCACTAACAACCAAGGAATCATGCCGCTATCACAATAGGAGAAGTCACGAAAATAGTGGTGAGCACTCATCTCCCCACCGTAAACAGCGTCCACTGTCCGCATCTTCTCTTTAATAAAAGAGTGACCGGACTTGCTCTCTACTGCGGTGCCGCCAGCCTGTTCAACCTCAGCAAAAGTATTCCATACCAAGCGCGGATCATGAACAATTTTAGCGCCAGGATTTTTCGCCAGAAAAGCCTTAGCCAGCAAACCGACAATATAGTAGCCTTCGATAAAGTCACCAGTTTCATCAAACAGAAAACAGCGATCGAAATCACCATCCCAGGCGATACCAGCAGCCGCACCATGGGCACGCACTGCATCCGCGGTGGCGGCACGATTTTCGGTCAAGAGCGGATTGGGAATACCGTTGGGAAAGTTACCATCCGGTTCATTATAGATAGGGATTATCTCTAGCGGTAGACGATCTTTGAGCAGATCGAGAACTGGGCCAGCACAACCGTTACCTGCGTTAACCACAATTTTTAGGGGCGTGAGCGCATCAGCATCAATATAGCTCAGTAGATGTTCAATATACAGGGCGCGCACATCCAACTGGTGCACCTGCCCCGGCTTATCTGCTGGTGCAAAATCACCCTTTTGCGCCAGGGTACGAATATCTTCCAACCCAGTGTCAGCACTTATAGGACGCGACTGTTCTCGTACCAACTTTAGACCGTTATAATCTCTGGGATTGTGGCTGGCCGTAACCATAATGCCGCCATCCATCTGCTCATGAAAGGTAGCAAAATAGACCTCTTCGGTGCCGCACAGGCCAATTTCGTAAACATCTACGCCGGAATCACACAAGCCACGGGCAACGGCTGCAGCCAGCGCCTTGCTGCTCAAGCGCACATCACGCCCGACAACAACCCGCCGTGGTTTTAAAAACTGTGCATAGCCACGCCCAATGCGGTACGCGATCTCTTCATTAAGCTCATCTGGTAAACGTCCACGAATATCGTAAGCTTTGAAACAGGTGATCTCCATTTTATCCCCTTCCACTCAGTGAAAAAAACCAGCACAATTAACGCTGCACCTTTGTTATATTAAACTATTGGCCACATATTAATGTTACCGCCGCAGTTAAATCGGCACATATCGTTGTCTCTGGCGCAACCAACCGCTGTTGCTGCGCACCATATCCAGTCAACACCAGCAGCGGCGCACACCCAGCAGCAACTCCCGCCTCAACATCAGCCAATTTGTCGCCAACAATAAACGACCTGCCTAAATCAATACAGTGCTCTTGCGCCGCCTGCAACAACATGCCGGGCTTACCTTTACGGCAGTTGCAGTCGCGTTTATATTGGCCTAGCCCCTTAGTTGGATGGTGCGGACAGTAGTAAAATGCGTCGATATGAGCACCGATAGCGCATAATTGCTGTTGGATAAACTTATGCAAGCAGTCAACATCCTTTTCGCTATAGTAGCCCCGCCCCACACCGGACTGATTGGTAACTACTACTACCAGCAAACCGGCATCATTAAGTCTCTTGATGGCTTGTGGCACCCCAGGAATAAAGCGAAAATCTTCACAGCGAAACAGGTAGTCACGCTCTTCGTTTATGGTGCCATCTCGATCCAGAAATACCGCTGGTCGCATGCATTGCTCCAGATATTGCGCTTACAATTAAAATAGCGCTAGCTAACTAGGCAGAAATTCAATTGATTTCAGACCGCATTTTATTTAACATGCTTTAACCATGTGACACAATTATCAACCAGGCACCAAGCAATTACTCCAACTGTTTATCCTACCACAAACCATACAACAGATAACCTAAGGGCGCGCATGCACATAGTCAAATCTACAGGAGCACTGGTTGTATTAGCTTTACTGGCGTTATTGTTCTTAGCGGGATGCAGCAGCAAATCACAACAACTGCTGCCCGCCTTAACTAGTCCCGACGTCTTGATAATTCGCCACCACATAGAACGCGACCAACAGGATATAGAGGAGTTCTGCCGCCGCCTGTACCTGAAGAATCCAATCTACGAGGCGGATATTGCAGCACGTGAACAGAAACTAGCCACTATTTTTCCCCCCGCCACCTTAGATGCGCCAGTACCCACCTTCCCTGGCATAGCAGACTACGCCAACCTACCTTCGCATAAACTTCTTGAGGCGGCTTTTAGCCCAAATCCGCCCACTAGAGATCGTGTTCTGTTGTTGGCAATTGGGATGCATAAGAGTATTGCCGAGGGCTATGATGGCTACGACAAACGGACTCTTTTTAGTGGCATCCAGTTGTCGACACAAAAGTTGGAGAACCTCTATGCCAATATCTGCCAGCTTAGTTGGCGCTTAAAAACCTATCACAACCCTGATGGCAGTTTAATTTTTCTCACCAATGCCGTCGACGCCAGTGGCTATATTAATATGGGTTACGAAGTTCTTCTGACACGGATACTAACCCGCACCGCCGACGATATTTTTATGCGCAACGGTCAGACCCCAAATTTCATTTTCACTATGTCAACTATGTTCCTACCGCTACTTTTATAATACAGCGCTATGGCTTTAGCTGGCGGTTATGCAACTAGGAGTGCAGACGAGCATCAAAAAATAGAGAATGGGACAATCAGCACAGGCTGCCCGGTCGCATCCAAAACTTCTACGCGCCATAACCCTTTCCATTGCGGAATGATGCGTTTAGATGACCAGGTACGCCAATCTGAGGAGCTGACATCCAAGCGCACGCGCGCCAACTCTTTGTCGCCGAAATACCACACATGGGTAATCCAGGTATCCTCCTCAGCACCAACCACGCGCGTATAGCAGTAGAGTTTGTCAACATTAGCTGGCACGGTATTTAGGGAGTCAGTGGCAGCACGATTGATAATTTGAGTCGTTATGCTGGCATCCACGATCTCGACAGCAAAACTACTGGTGCCCCACATCAGCGCAATCATAACCATAAAAACGCTTGCCACTGTTAGCGCTACTCTTCTACCCGCTGTACGCATAACCTATCTCCTCCATTACTAATTGCACTCTAAACTACCCGATTAAACATTAGATAAAAAGCTTGTACCACTGCAAATATCTACGCCAAAGTTTTCGGAAATTGTAGCGGAGATATCACAAAAACAGTTACGCACCCCCAACTCCTGACCGTGCGCCAACCGCGGAGAAAAAGCCACCAATGGCACATATTCGCGGCTATGATCTGTCCCCGGCGTGGTGGGATCACAGCCGTGGTCAGCAGTGATCAGCATTAGGTCAGTTGGTAAAAGCTGCGCTAAGAGTGCGCCCAACCGCTGATCGAAATTCACTAAGGCAGCGGCAAAACCCTGTGCATCACGCCTATGCCCGTAGAGCATATCATAATCGATCAGATTGGCAAAAATCAGACCACTATCTATGGTCTGCAGCGCAGTCGCTATCTTGTCCATACCATCGCCATTATTTTTAGTCGGCAGATGCTCAGAGATACCACGCCCACAGAAGATATCATTAATTTTACCTATAGCCACCACGGGTAAGCCGACAGCAGCGAGTTTATCCAAAACATTTTCCGGTGGCTGCAATGAGAAATCACGCCGCCGCGATGTACGCTTGAAATTGTGCGCAGCAGTACCGACAAAAGGCCGCGCGATCACCCGACCTACTCGGTAAGCATCCAGTTCACGGCGCATGGCACGGCACAGTTCATACAGCTGCTCAGGCGGGAGAACATCCTCATGGGCCGCTATCTGAAAGACTGAATCGACACTGGTATAGACAATGGGCCGTCCACTAGCTAAATGCTGCTCGCCATACACTTCGAGAGCATCAGTGCCACTGATAACCACATTGCCCAGTGGCTCCTTACCCGAAAGCCGCCGAAAAATTGCGATTATCTCCGGCGGAAAACCCTCGGGATAGGTGGCATAGGGGCGAGTTTGCACCCCGCCAGCAATCTCCCAATGGCCGGTGGTACTATCCTTACCGACAGAGCACTCTCGCATCTTGCCCCAGCACGCCGCTGGGCGCGTCACCTGTTCCACCCCAGCGATAGGCGTAATATTACCCAAACCTAGACGCTGCAGTGTCGGTAACTGCAAACCACCGGCAACCTGAGCTACATGAGCCAGAGTGTGCGCCCCAACGTCACCATAATCCTCAGCATCAGGCAACTCACCGCACCCCACACCATCTAACACAATTAAGAGTATTCGCTTAAATTTCATAGCAGATTCCACCAGCACACACCAAAAAACCCGCGACAGCGGGTCTATGGCAAGCAGTTTATTCGGTTCGGACCCAACAACCTATGCAGCTATCAAGTTCGATAATCCGCATTAATTTTAACATAGTCGTAGGTCAAATCAGATGTATAATAGTGGGCGCTACCCACTCCGAGTTTCAGATCCACGCGCACGCAAAATTCCGCGTGTTTCAATACCTTGGTAGCCAGCTCTTCCTGTGTCGCTCCGGTAGTTAAGCCATTGCTTACCACCTGCACGTCATCAAAAAAGATATCGATCTGATTGGGATCGACATCGACACCCGAGTAACCAACTGCGGCAATTATCCGCCCCCAGTTAGCGTCTTCGCCAAAGAATGCTGTCTTAACCAAATTTGAGGTCGCAACACTTCGGGCGGCGATCTTCGCCTGAGCATCATCAATAGCGCCGTTTAGCTGAATCTCCACCAGTTTAGTCGCGCCCTCGCCGTCACGCACAATCATCTTGGCCACATCGAGCAGGACTGCCTCCAACGCCGCCTTAAAGGCTGCACCATCGGGGCTATCTGCACTCAGTACCGCATTGTCGGCAGCACCATTGGCCAGCAGCAGCACCATATCATTGGTAGAGGTATCACCATCAACGGTGATGGAGTTAAAAGAGGCGTCAACCGCCTGCGTCAACCATGGTTGCAACAGCTCGGGGCTGATAGCCGCATCGGTCATGACAAAACCCAGCATGGTGGCCATGTTGGGATGGATCATCCCTGCCCCCTTAGCCAGCGCGACGATATTGCACTCCTGACCGGCAATCGTCACCACGCGCCTAGCTGTTTTACAAAAGCTGTCTGTCGTCATGATCGCCGCAGCCACATCACCAGCTTTATCCGCATCCAGCTCCGCGCACAGCTGCGGAATTACTCCCAGCAAGCGCTCAACCGGCAGCGGCACTCCGATAACTCCGGTTGATGCCACCGCTACTAAATCTTCAGCAATACTCAGCTGTGCTGCCAGCGCCTGGCTACTGCTGCGGGCATCATCCAAACCGCGTTGCCCAGTACAGGCGTTGGCATTACCACTATTCACCAATATAGCCTGACATTGGCCTGCGGCCATACGTGGTTTAGTTACCAGCAGCGGTGCTGCAATAACTTTATTTTTGGTAAAGACACCGGCGCAAGCAGCTGATTGTTGCGAGTAGATCAGCGCGCAATCATTGCGGGTTTTCTCCCCACTACCCTTGATCCCCGCTGCTGCAGCAGCAAAGATGAACCCCTTAACTTGCAGTATCTGTTCTTCGAGCTGTGTTACCATTGCTATCTCCTGTGTGTCACTATTTACCGCAACACTTCTTATATTTTTTTCCACTACCACAGGGGCACAGATCATTACGCCCTATTTTTTCTTCGTCACGAGTAATTGGCTGCGCCACTTTGTCAACGCCGTCATTACGATTAGTGATAATCTTGCGCTTGCGGCGTTCCTCCTCCATGCGCTCAACATCATCATCTTTAACCAATTGAATCAAAAACAGTTTATGCAGTACCTCCTGACGGATACGTCCCATCATCTGCATAAATAGATTGTATGCCTCGCGTTTATACTCCTCTTTAGGATTTTTCTGCGCGTAACCACGCAAGCCAATACCCTCTTTGAGGTGATCAATCGACAACAGATGATCTTTCCACTGGCTGTCTATTACCTGCAGTAGCAACACCTTCATCAAGTGTTCAAGCACCTCAGGGCTAAACTCCTCCTCTTTACGCAACAACTGTGCAAAAACCTGTTTTTTCAACTGCTCATCTAAAATTTCAATATCGCTCTTGTCATTTAGCTGCGGTAGCTGTGGTTCAAAATTGAACTGAGCGATAAAATCGTCGATCAAACTGGTAATATTCCAATCAGCCGCAGCCATTTTTTCGGGGCAGAAGGTAGCGATAATATCCTCAACCATCTCCTCAATAATAGCGTTGTAGGTACTGCGAATATTCTCGCCAGATAGAACTTCTCGGCGCTGGTCATAAATTACCTCACGCTGACGATTCATTACATCATCGTACTCAATGAGGTGTTTACGGATATCGAAGTTATGTCCCTCGACTTTCTTTTGTGCATTTTCGATGGCGCGCGAGATAATGCCGTGCTCGATGGGCTCATTGTCGGGAATCTTCAACTTCTCCATAATGAAAGCGACACGATGGCTGCCAAAAATGCGCAACAGGTCATCTTCCAAGCTCATATAGAAGCGACTGGCACCGGGATCACCCTGACGCCCAGCGCGACCACGCAATTGATTATCTATCCGGCGCGATTCATGCCGTTCAGTACCGAGAATATAGAGACCGCCAGCGGCTAGAACCTGCTCTTTTTCCGCACTACACTGGGTACTATATTTTTCCAGCACCTGAGCATAATCTTCATGCTCTACAGCGTTTGGCCCCAACTCTTGCTTGGCCAACATCTCCGCGTTACCGCCGAGGACAATATCTGTACCACGACCGGCCATATTGGTTGCGATGGTTACCGCACCTATGCGTCCGGCCTGGGCGATAATTTCCGCCTCCTGCTCATGGTGTTTAGCGTTCAGAACGTTATGCCGCACGCCGGTTTTTTTCAGTTGAATTGACAATCGTTCTGAGTTTTCGATGGAGATTGTTCCCACCAGCACCGGCTGACCTGATGCATGACACTCTTGAATGTCGACAATAACCGCGTTGAATTTTTCCTGTTCGCTTTTGTAGATTACATCTGGATAGTCAACACGCTTATTGGGTCTATTGGTCGGGATAACCACCACCGCCAATTTGTAGATTTCGTTAAATTCTGCCGCTTCGGTATCCGCAGTACCTGTCATCCCCGACAACTTATCGTACATACGGAAATAATTTTGGAAGGTAATGGTCGCCAGCGTCTGATTCTCGCTCTCGATCTTCACCCCCTCTTTGGCTTCGACCGCTTGGTGTAGGCCATCGCTCCACCGCCGTCCCGGCATCAGGCGACCAGTGAATTCATCGACGATCATAACTTCGCCATCCTTGACGACGTAGTCTACCTCATTCTTAAAGAGCGCATGCGCCTTTAGCGCCTGATTTACGTGATGCAGCACCTCGATATTGCGTGGATCATAGAGGTTGTCGATATTGAGTATTTTCTCAACTGCCGCCACCCCCTCTTCGGTCAATGCGGCTGACTTAGCCTTTTCATCCACGGTGTAGTCGCCGGTAAACTCACGACTGCTCTGACCGATTTTACCGTCGCGGTGTTCAATCATCTCCCCCTTCTTCAAGCGGGGGATAATTGCATTAATTTTATAGTATAGATCGCTGGAAGCTTCGCTGGGCCCAGAGATAATCAATGGAGTTCTGGCTTCATCAATCAGGATGGAGTCAACTTCGTCGACAATGGCAAAATTTAGTTCGCGCTGGGCATAATCTTCCAGCTCAAACTTCATATTATCGCGCAGATAATCGAAACCGAACTCGTTATTGGTACCATAGGTAATATCGGCTCGATATGCAGCCTTGCGCTCCTCGTCGGTGATACCGTGCACTACACAACCGATAGTCAAGCCGAGAAACTGATGGATTTTACCCATCCATTCCGAGTCACGCTTGGCCAGATAGTCGTTGACGGTAATAACATGCACCCCTTTACCACTTAGAGCGTTGAGATAAGTAGCCAACGTCGCCACTAAGGTTTTACCCTCACCAGTCTTCATCTCAGCTATTTTACCCGCATGCAACACCATGCCGCCGATTAACTGTACATCGAAGTGGCGCATACCTAATACGCGTAACGCTGCTTCACGCACCACAGCAAAGGCTTCGGGCAACAGGGAGTCCAAACTCTCACCATCGCGGTGACGTTGTTTAAATTCAATAGTTTTCGCCTGCAGTGCAGCATCATCTAGCGCCTGAGTCTCCTCTTCTAACGCATTGATTTTAACCACTGTTTTTTGCAGGCGTTTCAGCTCGCGATCATTCTGACTACCAAATATTTTTTTGGAGATTGAACGGATCATTAAGATCCTCCGCTAGAGTATATGGATAGGAAATAAACATACCTGCATTATGGTCAGGCAGGGCAAGATTGAAATAAGCAGAAAAGTTACCACACTTAACCACTAAGCGACAATGTCAATTTTATTGAAAATAAAGTGACTACCAGCTAAGGTTCGGCTATGAGCCGTTAATTGAATTATCGACATTATTACAGGAAGCACAAATGCACATTAAACTGTCCCGAGCAGCACTTTTTTTCGTCACAGCCTCCCTGATTTTTACGGCTGTCCCCCCCGCCATAGCAGAAAACTTATCGCCGATAGAGCCGCGCTACGCACTGGCTACCAATCTAGCCAACTCCTACTCCCCCGGCAATGATATCGCGGTATATCAACTTTCGGCAGCGGCACTCTACGATTATGATGCTATCTGGCCACACGCGGCACCAGATTCGCTGCGTTTTAAGGTCGAGCTCAATGCTGGCATAGCCAGTGCGGAGCATAACCGAGCTATAGTTTCAGCAAACATGCTGGCTGTCTACTTGGTCGAGAGTCTAACAACAAAAGTTTTCACCCCGTACCTAGAAGCTGGCATTGGGGTAATCTACACCGATTACCAGGTTGAGGATCAGGGTCTGCGCTTCAACTTTAACCCGCAACTGGGCATCGGCACTGAAATTAAAGCAGATAATTCCACCTATTTTATCGCCACTCGGCTGCATCATATATCCAATGGCGGCCTGCACCACGACAATCGCGGCATCAATTCTGTGCTGCTACAACTCGGACTATTTTTCTAATCCGTACCACCTTTTGGAGTCTATTATACGATGGCTATGCGCACTCTAGCGAATTGGCTACTAATTTCTGTTATTATTCTCACCAGCTGCAGTGCCATGGCAGCAGGCGAGACTATCCAAGACAACGCAAGTGAACAGTGCATGCTCGAAGCTATCCACAGCGGCAAGTTTGAGCACCTAACCATTGCTGAGTTGCGCCGTGCCTGCTCAACGCTCGCAGGACGCGCAGAGTTAGCCCAAAACCTAAAGGTATTAAGTCCCGCAGAGCAGATAGCTGCTACAGGTTCTACAACCGAGGAGGAGCTGGCGCCTGGCCCCTTGCAGCAGCGCCTGGATGATGAGCAACAGACGCAATATCTCCCCTTCAGCCTCACCTCGCACCGGCGCAACTATCTGCTGCCAGTTACCTATCGCAGCAGTACCAATGGCCCGCCACTTAACGTAGAGGATGAAGAGATCGACAATATCGAGGTGAAGTTTCAATTCAGCTTCAAATTTCCCGTTTGGAACAATATTCTGGGCAACGCCGATCTGTGGGGGGCTTATACCAATATCTCCTTCTGGCAAGCCTACAACTCCAAACATTCCAGCCCGTTCCGCGAAACCAACCACGAACCAGAGCTGTTTTTAGAGTTTTCCGGCTACAAGGATATCCTCGGCTTCAGCAATACCAGTAACCATCTCGGCATTGTGCATCAATCTAACGGCCGACACGGTTCCCTCTCGCGCAGCTGGAATCGCGTCTACCTAGATATAGCCTTAGAGCACGAAAATCTAGTGCTCAATATCAAGCCATGGTGGCGCATACCTGAGAGTGAAAAGAGTTCCGCAGACGACACCAGCGGCGACGATAACCCCAATATCGAAAAATATTTCGGCTATGGCGAAATAACAGCTGGATATAAGTGGCAGCAACAGCTGTTCTCGGTAATGCTGCGCAACAACCTGCGCGCCAACGGCAACAAAGGTGCTGTTCAACTCGACTGGACCTTCCCTATGACCCGCCGCCTGAAGGGTTATATTCAATACTTCAACGGCTACGGTGAAAGCCTTATCGACTACGACTGTTCGGTTAACCGTATCGGCATCGGCATCGTGCTCACCGACCCACTGTAAATTTTCCATTGACTTTATAGACAGGGCGGCGTAAAAAACCTACTGAGTAGTCAGTCAGTTTATTTAAAACGTGCACACTTACAGTAGGCTCTATGAAATCTAAAAAGGAAAACACCCATACCGCCCTGCTAAGAGCAGCTCTAGCTCTGTTTGCGGCGCAAGGCTTCGATGGCACATCTACCGCTCTAATTGCCAAGCAAGCTGGAGTTGCCAGTGGCACTCTGTTCTTTCATTTTGCAACAAAAGAAGAGCTAATAAATCAGTTATTTGAAGAAATAAAACTTAAAATAGAAAATGTGCTGTTGGAGAATTATCAACCTAGCCAACCAGTACATGAACGCTTCATTCAGGGATTTTCCGCGCTGTTGCGCTATTTTTTGGTTAACCCTCAGCACCTACAATTCATGGAACAATATCATTTCTCACCCCTTAGCACCTGTGCTCTCAACGATAATTACAACAATCACGTCCTAAAAAATATCCTACATGAAGCGCGTGAAACCAGTGCTGTTAAGGATATACCTGTGCAGGTTCTGCACGCCTTGGCTTTTGGTCCCATAGTCTCACTAGCCAAGGAGCATGCTACGCGCGGTTGTACGGTGGATGAGGCCATGATTCATGCGACCATAACGGCCTGCTGGGATGGCATGAAAACATAAAGGCAGCGACTCTAACTGATGGGCACAGCAAAAACTTACCTAAACAATACACAGTCACGATTAATATAAAGTACTGGAGGATATCTAATGCAAGCACAGTCAAACTCGATAGGAACCGGCTCTACTCGGAGAATTATACACATCTGCGGCATAGCAGTATGCGGACTAATTTTATTGTGTGGCTGCGACAAACAGCAGCAACAGGCAACTGCGCCGCCGGCACCAAAGGTTGAATATGTAACGCTTGCAGCCAGCAGTATTCAGTTAACAACAAAGCTTCCGGGACGCACTACCCCATTTCGCGTCGCCGAAATACGCCCCCAGGTAAGCGGGTTGCTGCAAAAACGTCTATTTACTGAGGGCAGCAATGTCCAGGCGGGGCAAATACTCTATCAAATTGACCCAGCGCCGTTTCAGGCAGTCCTAGCTAACGCACGCGCAGCACTGGGACGTGCTGAAGCAAACTTGCCAGCAACTAAAGCACGGGTTGAGCGTTACCAGAAGATGCTGGCAATTAATGCCGTCAGTCAGCAGGATTATGATGATGCTGTTTCGGCTCTTAATCAGCTGGAAGCGGATATTCAATACTATCGCGCCAACGAGCACAGCGCCCTGATTAATCTCGACTACACCAAGATTGTTGCTCCAATAGCTGGCCGGATTGGCCGCTCTAATGTTACCGATGGTGCTATAGTTACAGCCTACCAGGGGTTGCCTCTAGCGACCATTCAACAACTTGATCCAATCTACGTTGACATTCCGCAATCAACAACTGATCTCCTCCGTCTGCAACGTCGTCTACAGGATGGCAGGTTGCACCGGGACAACAAGCAGAGCAAGGTCAAACTGCTGTTACCTAGCGACCACAGTTACCCTCTGGAAGGCACACTACAGTTCAGCGATATCACTGTCGATCCGACTACGGCATCTGTCACCTTACGCACCCTGTTCCCTAATCCAGACAACATCTTGCTGCCAGGCATGTTTCTGCAAACAGTCATTAACGAAGGCGTCAATACGCAAGCTCTGCTTATTCCACAGCAAGGTGTAGCACGTGATCCGAAGGGTAACCCCTATGCGCTGGTGGTAGATGAGCAGAACACTGCGGCCTACCGTCCGTTAGAGCTGGATCGAGCGATTGGCGACAAGTGGCTGTTAAAATCGGGGTTACAACCTGGAGACAGGGTTATTGTGACTGGTTTGATGATGTTACGCCCCGGCACAGTAGTAAATGCCAGTGAATTTAATGACAGCGCCGCAACTAAAGCAGCGCAATCTGCACCTCAAGCGCACTAGCGGAGAGCTTTATGTTATCAAAATTTTTCCTTGCTCGACCAGTTTTTGCCTGGGTTATCGCCATCATTATGATGACCGCTGGGGGACTGGCAATATACAACTTACCTATCTCCCAATATCCACCTATTGCCCCACCAGCCATAGCGATTGATTCATATTTCCCAGGGGCTTCAGGGGAGACAGTGGAGAACACCGTCACCCAGATCATCGAGCAAAAAATGACCGGGCTTGACGATATGCTCTATCTGTCCGGCAGCAGCTCATCCTCCGGAGCATCACGGGTAGAGTTGACCTTTGCCCCCGGAACCGACCCAGATGTCGCTTGGTCAAAAGTGCAAAACAAACTCCAGTTAGCCATGGCCAGTCTACCCGACGTGGTACAGCGTTCGGGGGTTAAGGTCAGCAAGTCGACAAGCAACTACCTGATGATCGTCGGCCTCACATCTACAGATGGCAGCATGGATGGCAATGACCTGCGTGATTATGCCCAATCTAACCTTGAGAAGATACTCTCGCGGGTTCCCGGCGTAGGTGAGGTCAACAATTTTGGCTCGCAATATGCTATGCGCGTTTGGGTTGATCCGGAAAAGTTGACCGGATATAACCTGACCATGGAAGATGTTATTCTGGCGTTGCAAACTTACAACGTCGAGGTCTCTGCCGGGCAACTAGGTGGCACTCCAGCAGTGCCAGGGCAGCGCATGAACTCTGCAATAATTGTGCAACATCTGCTGCAGACACCAGAACAGTTTGCCGCCATCCCAATCCGGACTAACGCCGATGGTTCTGTAGTACGCATTAAAGATATTGGCCGCACCGAGTTAGGCACCGAACGTAGTGATATCCTGGCCAAATACAATGGTCAGCCCGCGGCAGCTATGGCTATTCGCCAAGCAGCAGGAGCCAATGCTCTAGATACTGCGGATGCGGTAAAACAAAAGCTCACCGAGATGAGTCAATATTTTCCGCCCGGCATGCAAGTCATCTACCCCTACGACACCACCCCCTTTACCAAAGTAGCTATTGACGAGGTTGTCAAAACGCTGTTAGAGGCCATCCTGTTGGTGTTCGTGGTCATGTATCTCTTCATGGGCACCTTTAGAGCAACTATCATTCCGACGATTGCCGTGCCAGTAGTTTTGCTCGGCACCTTTGGGGTATTGGGGTTGTTCGGTTTTTCCATAAATATGCTGACTATGTTCGCCATGGTTCTGGCCATCGGTCTGCTGGTTGATGATGCCATAGTCGTGGTCGAGAATGTCGAGCGCATCATGGCCGAAGAGGGGCTCTCTCCACGCGAGGCCACAGCTAAATCTATGGAGGAGATTACCAGCGCACTGATTGGTATCGGTCTGGTTTTGTCAGCGGTGTTCGGACCTATGGCCTTCTTTCCCGGCTCGACAGGGATAATTTATCGGCAATTTTCAGTAACGGTAATTTCATCCATGCTCTTGTCGGTAGTAGTCGCCCTAGTATTAACCCCGGTGCTCTGTGCGACCATGCTGAAACCTATTGCCAAAGGTCATGAACCCTCGGATGGAGCCATCTGGTTTCTGCGCCCATTCTTCAAAAAGTTTGATCTTGGCTTTTTCCGTCTGCGCGATCTCTATGTAAAATTGGTTGGCCAGGTACTGGCAAAAAAATTACGCTATATTTTACTGTTCATCATTATCGTTGTCGCTTTAGGAATGCTATTTCAGCGTATGCCAACTGCCTATATTCCCGATGAGGATCAGGGCATTCTGATGGTTCAAGCCATGCTGCCCTCAGGATCTACTTTAGAGCAGAGTGCTGCGGTTATTAAAAAAGTGGAGAGATACTTTCTTGAGCATGAGAAAGATGGTGTGGAATCGCTGATTACTGTAGCTGGCATGAGCTTTGGTGGTGATGGACAAAATATGGCCCTCGCCTTCATTAAGCTCAAAGACTGGAAACTGCGCCAAAGTCCTGACTTAAAGGTTACAGCCATTGCCGGACGCGCTATGGGAGCTTTTTCCAAAATAAAAGAGGGTATGGTGTTCGCTTTCCCTCCGCCACCGGTAATAGAGTTAGGCATGGCAACTGGTTTCGATCTGCAACTACTTGACCGCGGTGGTGTTGGCCACGAAAAATTAATGGAGGCACGCAATCAGCTTCTCGGCATGGCCGCACAGGATTCACGCCTAATTAGAGTACGCCCCAACGGTATGAACGATGTCGCGGAGTACTATGTAGATGTGGACTGGGACAAAGCTGGAGCGTTGGGGTTATCGGTCAGTTCTATAAATAGCGTAATTTCCGCTGCTTTTGGTAGCTCCTACGTTAACGATTTTATTCAGGCAGGCCGGGTCAAGAAAGTGTACGCCCAATTAGATGCACCCTTTAGAATGCTGCCTCAGGATCTGGACAAACTCTACATACGCAACAATAGCGGCAAAATGGTGCCCTTATCTTCCTTTGCCCAAGGACGCTGGGGCAGCGGTTCACCTAAGCTCGAACGCTATAACGGTTTTCCCTCGATTAACATCTGGGGTGAACCAGCTCCCGGCCACAGTTCCGGTGAAGCTATGGCAGCTATGGAAGAGATCATTGCGCAACTGCCTGCGGGGATAGGCTACGACTGGACAGGGCTCTCCTATCAAGAACGTCAAGGGGGATCTCAGGCCACGCTTCTTTATGCCTTTTCCATATTCGTCATTTTCCTCTGTTTAGCAGCACTATATGAGAGTTGGCCGATACCAATCGCTATCCTGCTCACGCTGCCACTCGGCATTATCGGCGGAGTTATAGCATCCTCAATGCAGGGCATGCCTAACGACGTCTATTTTCAGATCGGTTTGCTAACCACGATGGGATTAACCACGAAGAACGCCATCCTGATAGTGCAGTTTGCCCGCGCCCAAGTGGACGAGGGTGTCAGTCTGATCAGCGCTACCTTGGAGGCAGCTAAACTGCGGCTGCGTCCCATCATCATGACTTCTCTGGCCTTTGGTTTTGGTATCCTTCCGCTGGCCATGGCCAATGGTGCAGGCTCTGGAGCCCAGAGAGCTATAGGCGTCGGCGTACTCGGCGGCATGATCACCTCGACCCTGTTAGTTATAATTTTTGCGCCGCTGTTTTACGTAATCATCTACAAGGCCTTGGGTAAACATCGCAACAGAGTAGACACCGACTTTGGCAGCACAGCCTTAACAGCACAGAAAAGTAGCCCCAACAATAGTGTGAAGGAAAAAACTGATGAATAAGCGTCTACTACTATTTATTGGTCTAGGATTCGTTCTTGCTGGTTGCTCTTTGACACCAAAGTATACTCAACCCGAAGCGCCAATTGCTGGACAGTGGCCGCAAGCAGTTGCGCCACAGCAAACAGCTAGCACTGCAGCACTGGCTGCGGCCCAGATCAGCTGGCAAGATTTCTTTACCAATCCACAGCTACATCAGCTCATAAGCATAACTTTAGATAACAACCGTGACCTGCGCTTGGCGGCACTGAATGTAGCCCGCAGTAGAGCCATGTATGGCATCCAACGGGCACAGATTTTTCCCGCAGTTGGCGTTGATGCTGCGGCCAGTAAATATCAGCTTTCTCAGGATTTCCTTGCCTCGGGCGAACCGCGAACGATTGAAGAGTATGGGGTGGATTTTGGTATCAGCTCTTGGGAAATTGATTTCTTCGGCCGGATACGTGGTCTGGAGAAGCAGGCCATAGAAAACTATTTGGCTTCGGCAGAGGCGCAGCGCAGCGCCCAAATCGCCCTTATTGCTGAGACGGTTACGCGCTATCTAACCTTGGGTGCAGACCGAGAAAATCTCCACTTAGCTCAGGCCACCCTGGACACCCAACAGCAAGCCTATGATCTGATAGATAAAAGCTACGCTTTCGGCGTCGCCAATGAGCTTGACCTGCGGCGCGCGCAGATTCCACTGGAGACCGCAAAAGCTGCTGTTGCCCGTTACACACAAATGGTCGCACAGGATATCAACGCACTCACGCTCTTAGCTGGAGCAGCGATTCCCGAACAGCTGTTGACCCCAAAACTGGGGAGCATCTCCAGCCACAGAGAGATTTATGCTGAACTGCCATCCGAGGCATTACTGCTACGCCCAGATATCCTCGCTGCCGAGCATCAGTTAAAAGCCACCTACGCTTTTATCGGTGCAGCCCGCGCTGCTTTTTTCCCGCGGATAACCCTGACTACAGCCTTTGGTAGCGCCAGCACCGAACTCTCTGGGTTGTTTGGCGCTAACACCGGCACCTGGAATTTTTCGCCCCAGCTCTCATTGCCCATATTTGATGCCCGAACTTGGGCGGCGTATCGCGTTAGCCAAGCCGAGCGCGATATTGCTCAGGCTCAATATGAGAAAGCCATTCAGGTGGCCTTTCGCGAGGTTGCCGACACCCTAGCGGTACAGAGTAGTATCGACGACCAACTCAGAGCCCAACGCTCACTCGTAGATGCCTTAGCTAGATCGCTCAGCCTTGCGGATGCGCGCTACCAGAACGGTTTAGATAACTACCTCGGGGTGCTGGATGCCCAGCGCAGTCTATTCTCCGCTCAGCAAACACTAACCCAGCTACGTTTGGCAAAATTAAGCAATGAAGTGCAGCTATATGCCGTGTTAGGCGGCGGTGCGGTAGATAATCGGAACGATATTTAGAAAAACTAGGAAAGTATAGGGAAAGAATAAACAGGCCAAAGCTAGACAAGTTAGTCTCTCTTTGGCCTGTATTATTTACTGCTTAGTGCCCACCACTGCACGCCTAAATTGGCAGAGGTGCGATAGCTTGCATATGCCAGATATCTTGATTGTACTCCTGCATAGTGCGGTCGGTTGAAAATTTGCCACTTGAGGCCGTGTTGAGAATACTCATTTTACACCACTGCTCTCTATTCCTATATGCCTGCGCAGCTCGCTGCTGAGCATCGACATAGCTACGAAAATCTGCGGCAACCACCCATGGGTCATTGGGATTACGAATAGCACCGATAAGTGAATTAAACAGCCCCGGTTCAAACTGATTAAAAAAGCCACTCTCTAGTAGGCGCATAACCCGTTTAAAATCTGCATCATTGGCAATAATAGCGTTGGGATCATAATTACCATGCAGTTGCTCAACCTCGTCAGCAGTTAAACCAAACAGAAAGAAGTTATCTTCGCCGACCTCTTCTCTGATTTCGATATTAGCACCATCCAGCGTGCCGATGGTTATAGCACCGTTCATCATGAATTTCATATTGCCCGTACCAGATGCCTCTTTACCCGCCGTGGAGATCTGCTCGGAGAGATCAGTGCCCGGGGCAATGATCTGCATCTTAGAGACATCGTAGTTAGGCAAAAACGCCACTTTGAGCTTGTTGCCAACATCGGGATCCATATTGACCACATCCGCAACATTATTGATCAGTTTAATGATCAATTTAGCCATAGCGTAACCTGGAGCTGCTTTCCCCCCGATTAAGACACAGCGTGGAGTCCAATCCTCAATATCATTACGCTTAATCCGCGCATAGAGGTGGATTACATGCAAAATATTCAGCAGTTGGCGTTTATATTCGTGAATGCGCTTCACCTGCACATCGAACATAGCAGTAGGATCAAATTCAACCGCACAGTGTTTGTGTACCAGCTTCGCCAAACAGCGTTTATTGTGCAGCTTAACCTGTTGCCACTGCAGACAAAAATCCGCGTCGGCACTCATAGTTTTCAACTGTGTCAGTTGGTGCAAATCGGTGACCCAGTCATCATTTTTCAACGTTGCCGTGATCATTTTAGCCAGTTGCGGATTGCAGTGTGCTAACCAGCGTCGCGGCGTTACTCCGTTGGTTTTATTGTTAAATTTATGCGGCCACAGTTCATAGAAGTCGCGAAACAACCCCTGCACTAACAGCTGCGAGTGAAGCTCTGCCACTCCATTAACCGAGAAGCTTCCCACTATGGCTAAATAGGCCATACGCACCTGCTGTACCGGCCCCTCTTCGATTATCGACATACGCTGCAGACGCTCGGTATCGCCAGGCCAGTTGCGCCCGACCTCGGTAAGAAATAGTGCATTTATCTCATAGATAATATCCAGCACCCGCGGCAACAGGCGTTGTAACAGCGATACCGGCCAGCGCTCCAACGCCTCCGGCAATAGGGTGTGGTTGGTATAGGCCATAGTTTGCGTGGTAATTTCCCAAGCAGCATTCCACCCAAGCCCGTAGATGTCCATAAGCAGACGCATCAACTCAGGTATTGCGCAACTAGGATGAGTATCATTGAGCTGAAAACAATTTTTTTGCGCAAAATCGGTAAAATCATGGCCATGGCGCCCCACCCAGCGTCGCAGCACATCCTGCAGGCTGGCCGAAGCGAGAAAGTACTGTTGGCGTAACCGCAACTCTTTACCATTTTCGCTAGAGTCGTTCGGATAGAGCACCATGGTGATATTTTCAGCGGCATTTTTATCGGAGACCGATTCGGGATAGAGTCCAGAGTTGAACTCGCCTAAATCAAACTCATCGGTAGCTGCCGATTTCCATAAGCGCAGAGTATTGACGGTGCCGTTATGGTATCCAGGAATGGGAACATCATAGGGAATGGCTAAAACATCATGGGTATCTACCCAACGGACGGATGTATCGCCATTGGAGTTACGATAAAATTCAGAGCGACCACCAAAAGGAACCCGCATGGTGTATTCTGGTCTTTCCAGCTCCCAGGGGTTGCCGCCACGCAACCAGTGGTCGGGCTCTTCTGACTGGTGACCATTAACTATATTCTGGCGAAACATCCCATATTCATAGCGCAAGCCATAACCACGTACCGGCAATTGCAAAGTCGCACAGCTATCGAGAAAACATGCAGCCAGCCTACCCAAGCCCCCATTGCCTAAACCGGCATCGTGTTCGCTCTCCACCAGGGTCTCCAACTCCTGCCCTAGGCATTGCATAGCTAATGCAGTATCTTCGTCGAGATCCAGATTGAGCATCGCGTTACCCAGAGTCCGCCCCATAAGAAACTCTAGCGACAGGTAGCAGGTCTGGCGGCAATCGTTACCACCGTAAGCATAGCGGGTACTTTTCCAACGCTCCATCAGGCGATCACGCAAAGTCAGTACTAAGGCTTGATAGGCATAGTGCACTGAGCGGCACGAACGGTCACGTCCCAAGGTGTAGGTATAGTAACGCCGGAAATCCTCAACCAGCGCCAAGACATCCATTCCCAAAGGGGGTAATTCAGTCAGGGTATCACGAATACTTAGTGGATCTTTTTCGTCTGGTTCCATTGGCTATTGCTCCTAGTAGTCTCCTGCGGAAAAATACATACTCGCCTACAATTATACCCAATATCTTGAGAGGTCAAGTCAGAGCGGCGCCACCCATGACAAATCAAACTACGCTCAGCGCTCAGTGCAAACCAGCTTAAGTGCCAGCGCTAAAAAAACTCCACCCGCTAGACGATGCAGCACCTTTTGCCGCTGTTGCGATCTGATTAGCCACTGCCCAAAGGTGCCAGCTAAAAGTGCAATAGCGCCAAAAACAACTATTGTTACCAGAATAAAAACTCCTCCCAACAATAAAATCTGTAGGGTTATGGAGCCCTGCGCAGGGTCGGCAAATTGAGGTAAAAATGCCAAAAAAAAGATTGAGACTTTAGGATTGGTGATATTCATAATAATGCCGCGCCGATACAGGCGCGCCAAGGAGATATTTTCCCCGCCAGCCTCGCCATTATGCACAGCAGCTGCCCGAAAAGCTTTCCAAGCCAGATATGCCAGATAACCAGCGCCAACAAACTTAAGCAGAGAAAAAGCCAGTAGTGAGCTCTGAAAAATAACCGCAACCCCAAATGCAACCGCCATACTATGACCAAGAAGACCAGTGCATAGGCCAAGAGTGACCAGCAATCCGGCAGCACGCCCACGCAGCGCTGATTGTGTCAGCACAAAAAGGTTATCCGGACCTGGAGCAAGACCCAACAGCAACGCGGCGATAATAAACGAGAGTAGATCCTGTGGTGCAAGCATAGTTAGTCTTCAAGCCACGAGATCTCCTGTACAGAAGATCAACGCAGCCACTCCATAGTCAGTTTAAATATAGCTATTTTCAATAGAGGCAAGCTCAACAACCCTTTAACGCATTAAGGCATCCATCTCTGGATGCCTTAATGAATCGCAGCAGCTACGCCATCTCCACCTGATCTGCCTCTTCAAGCTGCAAATCCTTGATCGCCATCTCGCGCAACTTAAACTTTTGTATTTTCCCACTCGCCGTCATCGGATACTCATCGACAAACTTGATATAGAAAGGAATCTTATAATTAGCAATACGCCCCTTACAGAAAGCCTTAACCTCCTCTGGCGTTAGCTTAACACCATCTTTAACTTTGATCGCCGCCATGGCCTGCTCACCAAACTTACGATCGGGCACTCCATACACCTGCACATCTGCTACCGCCGGATGGGTATACAGAAACTCTTCGATCTCGCGTGGATAGATATTCTCCCCGCCACGAATGATCATATTTTTGATGCGCCCAGTAATTTTGCAGTAGCCATTTTCGTCCATAACCGCTAAATCGCCGGTATGTAGCCAGTTATCTGTGTCAATGGCCTGCGCCGTAGCTTCAGGGAGATGGTAGTAGCCCTTCATGACCAGATAGCCACGGCAGCACAATTCGCCCTGCTTACCGGCTGGCAAGGCAGCACCAGTTTCTATATCGACAATCTTAACCTCTACATCGGGGAGAGCACGACCAACAGTAGCGACGCGCAGCTCAATTGGGTCATCCGTGCGCGTCTGAGTAATAACTGGGGACGCTTCAGTCTGGCCATAGGCTATAGTGATCTCGGCAATGTGCATATCGCGAATTACCCGTTTCATCACCTCTATGGGACATGGAGAGCCTGCCATAATACCACTGCGTAAACTGGTAAGATCATACTGATCGAACCCAGGGAAATCTAACTCAGCAATAAACATGGTCGGCACACCATGCAGAGCGGTACACTTTTCCTGCTCCACGGTGCGCAACACCGCTTCTGGGGTAAAGGTCTCAACCGGCACCATGGTAGAACCATGGGTAACGCAGGCTAAAACACCGAGGACACAACCAAAGCAGTGAAAAAATGGCACCGGAATACATAGACGATCTTTTTCGGTAAAACGCATGCACTCGCCAATATTGAAACCGTTATTCACAATATTGTGGTGGGTCAGCATAACCCCTTTAGGAAAACCAGTGGTGCCTGAAGTGTACTGCATATTGATGACATCATGCTCTGTCAGCGCATCTTTCACTGCCTGCAGCTCAGCATCACTTACCTGCTCCCCGAGAGCCTCTATTGTCGCAAAATTGGACATCCCAGCCGGAGTGGTATTGCCGATATAGACGACATTTTTCAGATGGGGCAAATTGGCACAGTGCAACGCACCGACACTGCTCTCTTTTAGCTCTTTAACCACATCGTATGCGGTCTCTACATAGTCGGTATCCTTAAAGCCGGCAACGAGAAATAGCATCTTCGAGTCAGATTGCTTTAGCACATAGTCCAGCTCCGAAGATTTATAGCTGGTGTTTACCGTTACCAGCACAGCACCTATTTTGGCGGAAGCAAATTGTAACACCACCCACTCGGGGACATTCGTCGCCCAAATGGAGATGTTATCCCCCTTTTTGACTCCCATGGCTAGCAGCCCCTTAGCCACACGATCACAGAGCTCATTATACTGTGCATAGCTATAACGCAGGTTAAGATCGGGATAAACTAGGGCATCATTGGTCGGATAACGCCGCGCCATCTCTTCGAGAATACCACCAACAGTGTAATGCAATGCTTCGGCCATAAAAGTACCATCCTTGTGAATTAAAACTCAATATCTCGCCGATTGAATTACCGAGTAAAACAACCAGCTATAAAATAATTATGGTGAATAACTAATTGAATCGTAAGGCTTTTCTGAATAGCACACCGAAAAGCCCTACGTCAAATCAAAAACTTGTTTCTAATACTAGCAGCCACAACTTAGTGGCGCTGATCCTTAGCGGCAATCATGCGGCGGCAGTTGTTGACAATGGCCGATGAGACATTACGACTTTTAGCCAACATGCGGATATCTTTTTCATTCATAGTATTTAAAAAACGGATGGCTTGAGGCAGTGGTGTACGCGGATGCTGGATAAGAGCGTGGCGAATAGAGTAGTTTTTTACCCAATCGCGATTGAGTAAAATTTCGCGAATAATATCTTCACTGCTGCTACGGTTTTGCACCAGAAACAGAATCTCGCCCTCGGTGATGCGTGGATTTTTCAGGACTGCGCTACTGACCATCTTGTTGGACTCTTTGATCAGAATATTGCGCCACTCCTTGTCGCCAGTCATGGCCATTTTAACTTTTTCGGCAGTGCCCAACTCTAAAGCTATCTTCTGCTTGCTTAAAGTTTGCGTGTCCGCATATTCGCTATCGACATCCTCCTCTGCTTCACCATCAGTATCAGCAAGAGGCTCAAACTCATCATCGGCAGCATCCTGAAGCGATGAATAATCAACATCACCAGATAGCTCGGCTTTTATCAAGGCCTTGAGATCATCTGGTGCCTGTCTATTTTCTAATACCGCAGCCCGGATTTTATCGGGAAAACTGCGGGTAAAACTTGCGTCGCAAAAGTGGGTCAAAATCTCATAGTTACAGTGGCCAAAGATATAGATCCAGGTCTCATTTAGAACCACCGGGTTTCTGCGCATCAACACCAGCGTACCCAGATCATCAATGCGTACTCGAGCAATAAAATCTAAAATGCGGGGATGCTCAGCGCTGCTTTCTATAACTGGACGCAGAGCATTATTGGAGCTAGCGCGCAGGGTGGCCATCGCCACCTCTTTAAGCTCATCATCCCCCTGTAACCAACATAAAAAGAGTGAATGCACCAGATTGGCACCAGAGAAAGAGGCCGTGCCTTTAGCAACTTTTAGCTGCAGTGCTTTGGGAACATCTTTAGCGAAATAACGCGCGACTTCAGGCGAGATATGAAGCCGCGCATCGGTTTTTTCCTGAGATATTGATTCAGACAAGCTTAAACATCCTACTGGTTACGATCAGCCAAAACTTTGGCCGTCAAGTGTGAAGGAACCTCTTCATAGTGGGAGAACTCGGTGGTAAACAGCCCACGGTCTGAGGTCATGGAACGCAGTTCAGGAGCGTAACGTAACACCTCGGCCATAGGAACCTGAGCTTTTATCGCTTGGCTACCAGCTTGAGGTTCAACCCCCAAGACCTTGCCTCGGCGCGAATTCATATCCCCAATAACATCACCGATACAGTCATCAGGTACGATAATCTCCATCTGCATAATCGGCTCAAGTAGCACCGGTTTACACTGTTCCAGCCCCTTTTTCAATCCCATAGAGCCAGCGATTTTAAACGCCATCTCAGATGAGTCCACCGAGTGATGAGAGCCATCGAACAGGGTGACTCTGACATCAACAACCGGATATCCACCTAGTATTCCCTTCTCCAGCGCCTCTTCGGCTCCTTTACCGACTGCGGGGATATACTGGCGGGGAACTACTCCGCCGACAACCTTGTCGACAAATTCAAAACCACCACCAGCCTTCAGCGGTTCTATCTCTAACCATACGTCGCCGTACTGGCCACGGCCACCGGACTGTTTCTTATATTTACTCTGCAGTTTGGTTTTGCCTTTGATGGTTTCTCGATATGGAACTTTGGGCAATTCCAGCTCAACCGAAACTCCATATTTACGCTTGAGCTTTTCCACCGCAACTTCTATGTGCACCTGCCCCATGCCCGACAGAATCAGTTCGTGCGTCTGCTCGTCGCGGCTGATTTTCAGTGTCGGATCCTCTTCAATAAGGCGCTGCAAACCGGTATGAATCTTATCTTCATCGTTTTTACTGCAGGCGCTGAGGGCAAAGGAGATAACTGGCGACAATTGCAATAGACTCTCAAACTTGATTGGTTCATCGATGCTGCACAGGGTATCGCCAGTAGCGGTATCTTTCAATTTGGCCACCGCTACTATATCCCCAGCCACGGCCTGAGCAATTGGTACCTGTTTTTTGCCTTCTAGTTGGTAGAGTTGACCAATACGCTCTGTTTCATCCTTACTGGAGTTGTACACCGAAGAGTCAGAATTGAGCACCCCAGAATAGACGCGAAATAGCGTCTGTTTGCCGGTAAAGGGGTCACTGTTGGTTTTAAACACCATCGCTGAGAATGGTTCGTCTTCACAGGGGCGCCGCTCTACTATCTCATCAGAACCGGGTTTGGTGCCAAGTTGCACCCCTTTGTCCAATGGCGACGGCAAGCAGTAGACAATATAGTCGAGCAGCTGCCGCACACCAATGTTCGCGGTTGCGCTACCACATAAAACCGGAGTAAATACGCCAGTCAAAGTGCCCTCGCGCAGCCCGCGCAAAATATCCTCGCGCGACAGATCCTCATCTTCTAGGTATTTCTCCATCAGATCATCGTCGGCATCAGCCACAGCTTCGAGCAGCAGGGTACGCAGCCGCTTAGCCTCTGCCATATATTCAGGCGGAATATCGCCTTCGACATAAGTACCTTTTTCATCAAACTGAAAAGTACGCGCCGTCATCGATACCAGATCGATAATACCTTTAAATTCTGCCTCTTGACCGATGGGCATATTCACCAGCACGCCTCGGCAACCAAGGCTTTTTTCCATATCATCTACGGCACGTAGAAAATCGGCACGCTCACGATCCATCTTGTTGACAAAAGCGATAAGCGGAACTTCAAACTCCTGGCTCCACGCCCAAATTTTTTGCGTCTGCGCCTTCACCCCAGAAATAGCCGAGACAATCATTACCGCACCACCGAGGATACGCATAGCGTTGCGAGTATCGTGTAAAAAGTTGGAGTAGCCGGGGGTATCAACGATATGCAAACTGTGCTCTTGCCACTGGCAGTGGTGCAAACTGGAACTGATGGTTATTTGGCGTTTTATCTCTTCGGGTTCAAAATCCATATTGGAGCTACCATCATCAACTTTACCTAGACGATCGGTCATGCCGGTGTTGAACAGGATGGCCTCGGTGAGCGAGGTTTTACCAGCACCTCCATGTGCTACAATGCCTAAATTTCTTAGCTTCGCTGTGTCGTACTTTCCCATGGTTACCCCTTTCATTACATTTAAGTTAGAGGAACATCACAAAGTCACTATCACTACTTGACACCAATATCGAGCAATATGTTCAAATTTAGAGGTAAATGTACCCTGATTTTTCTAAGTATTCATATTGTATAGCTGTAACAAACCTTTCAAGGTTAATTGCGGATCAATCTCATCTATCGACTGTGCTGCCTGGGCAATCTGTTCGGCCAAGCCGCCAGTTGCCAACACCACAGGATTACCACCCACCTCTAGTTTCATGCGCTGAACAATGCCATCTACCAAGCCAGCATAACCAAACAGCAACCCTGCCTGCATACTGTTGACAGTATTTTTAGCCACCACACATGGCGGCATAATGAGTTCCACCCGTGGCAATTTACTGGCCTGAGCATGAAGCGCATTGGCGGAGATACCCAGCCCTGGCGCTATAGCACCTCCGCAGTATTCGCCAGCAGCATTTATGTAGTCGAATGTGGTAGCTGTGCCAAAATCCACCACAATAAGACTACACTTGAAACGCTCGTAGGCAGCAACGGCATTTACGATCCGATCGGCACCAACCTCAGCGGGGTTATCGTACTTGATAGCCATACCGGTATGCATGTCCGCCGAAACGATGTAGGCCTCAGTCGCAAAGTATTTTACCGTCATCCAGCGCAGAGCAGCGAGCACCGGCGGTACTACACAGGAGATGATCACTGCGCGAATATCGGTAAAACTTATAGATGAAAAACTCAGCAGATCGTTGATGAGCATAGCGTACTCATCATCGGTGCGGGAATAGTCTGTGCGAATACGCCAACTGTGCTGCAGTTCATTTTCGGCAAACAGTCCCAGCACCATGTTCGTATTGCCCACATCAATAACTAGCAACATCTCGCCCCCCACCCTTTCATAACAAAACTACATCGCCAGAGTAGATCTGCTGCTGACTTCCGTCATCCAAGCGCAACAGCAACGCACCATCCTCGGCTATGCCGGCAACCATACCGCAAAATTGTTGTTGATAACCACAATCTACCGCTACGCGGCTACCGAGCATATCAAACAGTGACTCCCAGGCCAGCCGAATCGGCACAAAACCCTGAGCACAGAGTAGAGCATAGAGTCCTTCCATTTGGCGATACAGCTCTTGAGCAAAGGCGACACGGTCAACATTTTTACCCGTAGCTAGAAACAGTGAAGTTGCGGGATGGCGTAGATCGTCAGGAAATTGCTCGGCGCGCATATTGAGGTTGACTCCGATCCCCAGCACCACATAGTGGATCCCCTCCATCTCGGCGCTGAGTTCATTCAACAGACCGGCGAGTTTTTTGCCATCCAACAAAATATCATTTGGCCACTTAACGTTGACCTTGACACCGGTCATAGCTTCGACAGTGCGCGCCACCGCCACAGCCGATAGAAACGTTAGTTGCGATGCCTGCATAGGCAACATCTGTGGACGCAACAGAATAGAAGTGTATAGATTTACTCCGGCCGGTGAACTCCACTTGCGCCCCATACGCCCTCGACCTGCACTCTGCGCTTCGGCGATAACTACACTGCCACTAGCCGCCCCCTGCTCGCCCAATTCAGCCGCACGCTGATTGGTAGAGTCAATCCGGTCAAAATGTTCAATGTGCTGTGCGATAAACTCAGTATTCAAGCCCGATTGAATCGCCAGCGGCGACAGGATATCTGGTTGCGCTACTAGGTGATAACCGCGTGAGGGTATCGCCTCGATAACGTAACCAAGATTACGCAGCGCGCTGATATGTTTCCAGATTGCCGCCCGGCTTACTCCAAGCTGCTGGCTCAGATCTTCGCCAGAGATAAAGATATCCTCCGCGTTTAAAAACAGGTGTAATATTTGGTCGCGCAAACCACTGTGTGCCATGCACTTTAATCCTTTAATCACTGTTGCAATGCCACTGTCGTCTACTTAAACAGCATGGAAATATCAACGGCGCGGCTGGAGTGGGTAAGAGCTCCCACCGAGATAAGATCGACACCAGTCTGAGCAATTTCGGCCACGGTATCTAGGAGCACACCACCAGAGGCTTCGGTTACTGCGCGTCCATCCACAAATTTTACCGCTTCAGTCATGGCAGACAAGGTCATATTATCCAGCATAATAATATCGGCGCCGGCAGCTACAGCTTCGCGCACATCGTCCATATTCTCGGTTTCAACCTCAATTTTCAAGGTATGGGGAGCATAGTGTTTTGCTCGCGTTACAGCAGCAGTGATACCACCAGCAGCCGCAATGTGGTTCTCCTTGATCAGGACCCCATCGTATAGGGAGGTGCGGTGGTTCTGTCCCCCACCCATGCGTACCGAGTATTTATCGAGCGCACGCAAGCCAGGCATCGTCTTGCGCGTATCAACGATAATTGCCTTTGTTTCGGCAACCGCAGCAACAAAAGCCGCAGTATTGGTAGCAATACCACACATGCGTTGCAGCAAATTTAGCGCGACGCGCTCCCCCTGCAACAACGGGTGAGCATCACCCTTGATCCACGCCAGCACTTCGCCGCGCTTCACTACCGCACCATCGGTAAGCAGCGCCTCAAAGGCCACGTCGGCACTAAGAGTGGTAAAAACGCGCCGTGCTACATCTATACCGGCGAGGACAAAATCCTCCTTGGCTACCAACTCGGCGCGTGCGGCCGTAGATTTGGGTACGGTACCGAGAGTAGTAACATCGCCACAACCAAGATCTTCCTGTAAAGCAGTGCGTATAATTCGCTCGATTTCAAACACAGTAATTCTCCATAACACATTGATAACATTATTTTTTAGAACATAGTTATAGCATATAATTTTCTTAGGCAACAGCTGAAAAGCCGCCGTAAAAGTTACTGGTTAAGGGCTGTACTTTGCTGGAGAATATGATAAATAGATGTGATCAGTAAGTAAAACTTAAAATGGAGGCGCAAGTGCCAATAACAATAGTTAGCAATAATAGGCTCCACAAAATAATTTTACTCAGTTTAGTATGCCTAGTGTGCAGTTTGTCCGGCTGCGTAAGCAAAAATGCCTATCAGGGTGCCCTGGATAAAAATAGTGACCTCAATTTTGAAATGGCTCAACAGCGTCAGCAGATCGCCCAATTACAGGCAGATCTGGCTGAACAGCAACAAAAGATCGCTGACTGCATCGAGCAAAACTCTCAATTGCAACAGCAGGCTATAGAGAGCGACGCCGAGATTGAACGCCAGTCCGAGATATATCAGGCGCGACAGGTTGCCAGCCAAAAACAGCTTGATGAGTTGCTGCGCCAAAAAGAGAACCTACAACAGGAGTTAAATATAACCCAGGAGCGCTACCGCCAGTTGGAGAACCTCAACGCTGAGCAGAGTGCTACTATCAACGACCTGCAACAGGGACTGGAGCGCGAGCAGATAGCTAAACAGGCCCGCATAGCAAAAATGGCCAGCACCTACAAAAAACTGGTTGACAGTTTGGAGAGTGAGATTAAGCGCGGCGAAGTTACTATCAGCAAGCTGCAAAACCGCCTCAGCGTAAATTTAGTACAAGAGATTCTCTTCCCCTCCGGCTCAGCAGATCTCTCCGATGCGGGTAAAAAGGTTATCAGCCAAGTTGGGGATGTGCTCAAAGGTGTTGAAGATAAGGATATCCGCATTGAGGGGCACAGCGACAATGTACAGCTGACAGCCAACCTGCAGCAGAAGTTTCCCAGCAACTGGGAGCTATCCGCTGCGCGCGCCGCCAACGTAGTGCGTTACCTACAGGATAATGTTGGTATTGCTGGCGCCAAGCTATCTATCGGTGCTTATAGTTATTATCGTCCAGTTGCCGCTAACGACACCGAGGAGGGCCGCGCCAAAAATCGGCGTATTCAAATTGTACTGGTTCCAATTGGTCAGTAACAATAGAGTTAACAAAACGAGTCAACAAAACGAGTCAACAAAACGGATATTTCGGTCCTCTAATGCGCAACCACAATTAGGTAGTGTAATCCTGTATGCACACCTACCAATTTGAAAACAAGCATATCTCTGCCGAATAGTAGGGTCATCGGTGAAAAACTGATTTTTGACAAACTAGCTATGGAAGTTAGCTCTCTTCATCCTTACCCAATACACTCCTTATGGTCTGGGATAAGACGGACAACTCAAGTGGCTTCATCATAAACGCACTGATTCCCAACTCTCTGGCTTTGCCTGCATCGACCTTGCTGCTGTGCCCTGTACAGAGAATGGTAGGAATATTGGCTCTGACTTTTTTTATCTCGGTAATCAGTTCTACACCTGTGAGTTCCGGCATAGTTTGATCGGTAATCACAAGATCAAAACCTTCAGCATTAGCAGTAAACATTTTCAAAGCTTCAGTGCTATCAGTTGTCGTGCTTATCTGATAGCCCAATGTTCCTAATAGCTGTTCGCCAAGGGTTGCCAAATTGTCATCATCATCAACAAAAAGAATGCGTTCGCTCCCTTTGAGCAAAGTAGTCTTTCCTAGGGCAGGTTCGACGTTTTCCACTCGTTCAATAAGTGGAAAATAGATATCGAAGGTTGTCCCTTGGCCTAAGAGACTATTTACCTTAATGATGCCTCCATGCTGGACAACAATTCCCTGCACCGTAGAAAGACCCAGTCCTGCTCCTTCATGTGCCTCTTTGGTGGAATAAAAAGGATCAAAAATTTTATCCAGCATTTCCGCCGGCATACCACAACCGCTATCGCTAACACTGAGCTTATTATAGCGACCAGAGCTACAGTCGTACTGTGCCGGAATGTTTTTTCCTTCAAGATCAACCAGATCCAACGAGATTTCTAATACCCCTTTTTCATCCATAGCCTGAACAGCGTTGTTACACAGATTTATAAGAACTTCTTGTATTTGTGAAGGATCCGCCTTGACAAGATGATTTTCACATTCGGGGCTATAGCTTTTCGTTAGGACAATTGTTGACGGCAAAGTCGGGCTGAGCAAATCGATTGTTTCATCAATGATCGTTTTCAGCCGCATCGGTATTTTATGTGTCACCCCCTGACGACTGTACGTGATGATTTTCTTCACCAGATCACGGGAGCGGCGTATAGCTGTTTTAGCGTTCTCCAACAATGAGGTCACTTCACTGCCAGGAGGTAATTTCATTTGTGCCAATTCGACATTGCCGAGGACAATAGAGAGGTTGTTGTTAAAATTGTGTGCCATCCCCCCAGCCATAAAACCAACTGCTTCCATTTTATGTTTCTGGAGCAGTTGGGCTTCGAGTTGCTTGCGTTCGGTAAGATCTAACCCTAATGCCCAGTTCTGTTTGCCGAGGGCATTAAATCCCCACGAGATGATCTTTTCCGAACCATCTTTACATTGCACAACGGCTTCTATTGGTTCGATTTCTGATTTTGTGGCGATGGCATGTTCTACTCTCTGTTGCCACTCGTTTTTCAGGGAGGTTCTATAACTTTCGTCGGGATAAGCCAAGGGCCACCAATCATTTAAGGTTGGAACTTCTTCGAGAGTATAACCAAAAAGTTTAGTATAGGTCGGGTTGATATATTCACCTTTTTCATCAGGGCCCGAGGACGCATAAATTGCAAGCGGGGAAGTCTCTGCTAATGCCCTAAATTTCTCTTCACTCTCGCGAAGAATCATCTCAGTTTTTTTGCGCCGAAGAACATTGACTAACAGAATAATGACAAACCCGACCATTATGAATATAAATCCCACAACACCCAGCACGAGAGTTTTATTCTGCTCATACAAGGAGACAGGCCTATTGAAGAATATACTGTCTACAGGAAGATCTGAAAGCGGGATGTTCCACTTCGTTAGCTGGTCATAATTGAACACAAACTGAGTCGGATTATTTTTGACAACGGGGATTGAATCAACTGGCTCACCGTTGAGTATCCGTTGTGCCATCTCAGCGACAAGTTCTCCTTGATCATATCCCCGCAGAATCTTTCCTCCGACGACTCCGTAAGGAAACTCAAGAAGATGAGTGGTATAGACAGGTCGCGAACTGGCGTTTATGACTCGTGTTGCAGATTCTTTAACAGACAAGGATTTACCGGATCTGTCACGCGATAATACGTAATAAAGGATCGCGGCCTCTTCGCCTAACTCACTGACAAGGTTTTCAATCTCACCAAGAGAGTACTGATCTGAGATGCGTATAAATTCAATGTTTGGGAAGAGGCTAATGCTCGGTGATGTGACTTCCCATAGATAGTTTCCTGACGGGGTTGTGTCTATAACAAGGTAAATTTTTCTGGTTTCAGGATGAATGTTCAGGATCAGATCAATAGTTTGCTCAGTTGCAAGACTCTCAAGAACCCCAGTAAACGCACTCGGATCATTTAGGTTTGGAGCTTCACGATTATTCACCCCACAGTAGACAACAGGAACCTCAGGAAACAATTTATCGCGATAGTCATTTAAGAAATTAAAGGCATCATCATCAGATGAGATAATGACATCAAATTTTTGGTCGTGGTATTTGAAGTGATAAAGCTCATAAAGCACCTGCTGATAAGCTGCCCCATGGCCCATGCTTTTGGTGTCCATGTACTCCACACAGAGATCGATGTTGTTCTCTGCTGGTTTCAGCACCGTTTCAATCCCGCTGACAACATTATCGGTCCATGTAAAACCTTTATTATAAGAGTTTAAAATGAGAACTTTTTTCTCCTCAACCTGTGCACCTGCCAACAGGGGGAGCAGAAAAATGAAAAGTGGGAGGAGAAAACTTTTACCTATCCACTGAATAGCAATTTGGCCCATTGGCTAATTCCTTGAGTCTTTGAGCGCAACTATGTTTAAAACCTACACTTACCAGTAAATTAATCTAGATAGAGTATAAGTCATATAAAATTAAATTCCACCCTACCCCTCTTATTAATCTGCCCGAATAATACAGCTAAAGCCAAACCATGTCCTCCTTAGCTTTTCCTTTGTCAACCGTACTTATAAATAACTAGAGTAGATAAAAATCGAGGCAGCCTAAAACAGAGCAACAGGGGGAAATGCTTTGTATATGTCCATAAACTTTAGCATGGTTAGAGATCTGCTATTTGAAGGTTTGATCAAGGTCGACAATGAATGCCAGATTAGGGAGGAGTTACTGCACTGCATAACTACGGCTCAGGATGGGGTGAAGATACTGTATCAGGGGTTAAGCTCGCGCCACACCTGCAACCACACCTTTTCCAGATTGATTCCCGCCAGCTTGCACTTGCTACAACCATCTGGGTCGTTGGTTAAAATATCCAGCAGGCAATTCTCTTCTCGGGCAATTGAGTTGGCAACATCAACATCAGTAGTCAGACCAATACCGCCATCGCAAAAGAAACCTAGAGGTCGCCCCTCATTGTAAAAAATAAGTTCTACCCGCTCCGCCCCGTACAGACGCAGACAGCCGGTAAATTTTTCGCGGTGTAAGCGTGCCATCAAGCGCTCTATGTCCAACACATCCAGCAACAGACGATTCCAAGTTACTTTGGCATTGCAAAACTGCTGCACATAGGGAAGAAAATCGTCCTCTAGACGGTACACTCCCATGGTACAGGTTTCCGATTGCACCACGCTAAACATCATCTCCAAAGCGCGTTCACCACAGAGGCGTAGTTCTATCCGCTGCCACAATGCTGCGACAATTTTGCCGTGCGCATAGCACAGCACTCCGTTTGACTTTGCGGTTTCAAAAGACAAGTAGCCACTAAAATGGTTGGCGCACATTTTCAGTAAAGCGTCAGGCATTTTCAGGCGAGCGGTGTCCAAACTCTCTTTGATAGTTTTACCGCGCGGCAATAAATACATGTTCTTTACTCCTCCAGTTCCGCAAGCTTTAACTGTAACTGTTCCCAGCGAGCGTACAGTTTTTCGAGTGTTTGCGTCAAGTCACTATGTTGCTTGGATAGTTCATTAAAACGCTCATGATCCTGATAAACTGCGGGATCGGCCAACTCGGTCTCAAGGGTCGCATTCTGCTGTTCCTGTTGCTCAATTTCTGCTTCAAGCTGGTGAAGTTGTTTTTCTAATTTGCGCAACAGACGCTGATCCTCTTTGCGCTTGGCGTGCTCTTGTTTGCGCTGTTCCTTGTCTAAACTAACACCAGAGTTCGCTCCTGCAGCAGCGCTGTGTTCCACGCGCTGCTCTTCATGCTTACTGACTCCATCGGCCTGTTGGCTACGCAAAAAATCGGCATAATTGCCCGGATGCGAGGTGATCTTGCCCCCCTCTACATCAATAATCCTTGTCGCTAATGAATCGACAAAATAGCGGTCATGGGAGACAAAAACTAGCGTGCCGGTGTATTTATGCAAGGACTGCAACAACACATCTTTCGATTGTAGATCGAGGTGGTTAGTCGGCTCATCCAGCAACATCAGATTAGCTGGGCGCAACAGAAGAATAGCCAGAGCCAGTCTATTGCGCTCGCCGCCGGAGAGAACAGCTACCCGCTTATGCACATCGTCACCACTGAACAGAAAAGTACCCAGAACATCGCGCAGTTTTGGCACCATATCCACCGGCGATTTATCCGTAATCTCTTGGAGCACGGTGTTTTCCGGATGGAGAATAGCGGCCTGATCCTGGGCAAAGTAGGCCAATTCTAAATTGTGGCCCTCAATACGTGCGCCAGAGCTGGGTAGCTCTATGCCGGCGAGCATACGCATCAACGTTGACTTGCCCGCCCCATTAGCACCAACAAGGGCAATACGCTCCTGACGCGTCACCGTTAGATCGACATCACGCAACACCTGATGCTCACCATAGCGCTGTCCCACCTGTTTTAATTCCAGCAGCTCCTTACCGCTACGCGCCGGTTGCGGAAAAGTGAAAGAGATTTTTTTGCGCAAGGGCGGAATCTGTATCCGCTCTATCTTCTCCAACTGGCGCACCCTACTCTGCACCTGGCTCGCCTTATTGGCTTGATAGCGAAAACGGTTGATAAAAGCTTCTATGCGCTCGATCTCTTCATCCTGACGCTGTTTGGCCGCACGCAGTGCCGCAACATGCCGATCACGCTCCTGTAAATACAGGGTGTAGTTGCCCGGGTACTCCGTCAACTCCCCGTTCCACACCTCAACGATGCGCTGGACTACCTGATCCATAAAATAACGGTCATGGGAGACCAAAACCACAGCAAAAGGGTAGCTACTCAGGTAGTTTTCCAGCCAGTTACGTGCGGGTAAATCTAGGTGGTTTGTTGGCTCATCCAGCAAAAGCAAATTGGGCCGCTGCAACAGCAAGCGCGCCAGGGCAATACGCATCTGCCAGCCACCGGAAAACTGTTCACAGGGCTTCTGCCAATCCTCTTCACAAAAACCCAAGCCATGCAACACGCGGGCGATATCAGCCTCTAGTGTAAAGCCTCCCAGCTGACTATACATATCCTGCAACTGGGCATAGCGCTGCAGATCTTTTTCATCGGCACTAAGGCTGATCTGCTGCTCCAACTTGGAGATCTCCTCAGCCATGGCCAAGAGCTCGCTACAAGCGCTGCGCACTTCAGCAAACAGAGTGTTACCGGCGTAATGCAAACCGTCCTGCGGCAGATAGCCAAAGGTTGTCCCTTTAGCTACAATCACATCGCCTTTGTCACAGCTATTAAGACCGCACAACAGCTTCAGCAGCGTAGATTTTCCCGCGCCATTTTCGCCGCATAACCCTATACGTGCGTTGGGTAAAATATGCCAACTAACCGATTTAAAGATTTTACGTCCGGAGAAATCGATCTCAACATTGTTCAATTGCAACATAGAATATATTTATCTCACTTCAACTATCAGCTTTTCGTCTCTTGAGCGGCTACAGGTCGCGCACTTTACCACGTAATGCCTTGGTACGTCCGCGCAAGATTTTACTCTCCAACCTTTTTTTGCGCGCCGAACGGCTGGGTTTAGTCTTAGTGCGCTTTTTATCCACCGCCACCGCTTTTTGAATAAGTTGCTTTAGCCGACAACAGGCTTCGATCTTGTTCTTCTCCTGGCTGCGATATTGCTGAGCCTTGATTACCACTACTCCCTGCTTGGTGATACGTTGGTCGGCACAGTTTAACAATCGCGTCTTATAAATATCAGGCAATGACGATTGATGAATATTAAAAAACAAAACAACTGCTGTCGACACCTTATTGACATTCTGCCCACCAGCGCCCTGAGCGCGTACCGCCTGAAATTGCACTTCACGCTCCGCAATTACAATATTTGCTGAGATTCTCACCATAAAAGCACCTTCATTACGTCACAGATCAAGCAAGGTAAGTTACTGTAATCACATAAATATAACCCGACATCTAGTAATATTAACACCGATGTCGAATGCACAAGCGATTTTTTCCAGTTAGTATTTTCACCAAGGCCGCAACCAAAAAAAGTAGAGCGGCACATACAGAACTCACCCACGCAACAGGAGGAAGTTATGAAAACAACGACCCTAGTATTAGCCGCATTAATCATCAGTATCAGCAGCGGAACAGCCTTAGCAAACAGCCGTAATCACCAACAGGAAACGGTAATTACTAAGCACACTAAAATAGTCAAACAACAGCCGCAAAAATGGCAGGCTAGAGACTACAAGAGCCAGGCTCAACACAGCCAGATCTACACCAAAACGACGATACGTCATGAAAACCAGCGTACACGCGTCGCTAAAATCGACCATACCAAGCAGTTACGCCAGCAGCCGCTACAGAAAAATAGCCATTTAGCCGAGCAGGTACAGCGCTACAATCAGCAACGCCACGAGCAGATGCGCACTCACAGCGTTAAACTTAATCTGCCGATGCCACGCATAGCGCTCGTTTTCCCTTGGTAGGCTTGAATCAAGCCTGTAACTGACATATTTAGAATATTGCTAACAACAGAGTTAGTTAAGCGATGATCAATTAGACAGATAGGACAGCCTAAGCTAGGGCTGTCCTATTAAGCCTTAAAAGAGTGACGTCCAACCTAGCTAAAGCAACAACGCCCCCATGCTTCACCACAGGTTTTCCTGAGCGCAGCACAGGCTAAAAACGATCTTTTCTTTTACGCAACTCAGTAAAAACCTCAAGGCTCGAAGCATCTTCAAGTTTCATGGCTTGGCGCAAAGCCAAATCATCAGTGCGTAAAAATGGATTAGTCACCAACTCTTCCGCCAGCCGTACGGGAATCGTGGCCTCGCCACGCTCGCGTTGCACCTGAACAGCACGTAATTTTTCACGCACAACCACTGAATGCGGCTCAATAGCTTCGGCAAAGCGATAATTATCCAGCGTATATTCATGGCCACAATAGAGTAAAGTTTCCGGCGGGAGCGCTTTGAGGCGCTGTAATGAATTGAACATATCCTCCACTGATCCCTCAAAAATCCGCCCACAACCACCAGAAAACAGGGTGTCGCCGCTAAAAAGGGCGCCAGGAGATGTTGCGGTAGCTGGCCAATAGTAGCAACAATCAGCCGCAGTATGTCCCGGAGTATAAATAACCTCTAGCGCATTTTTTACGCTATCCTCTAATCCACAGTCAACCTGCGCCAGCGATTGTTCATCAGTGAGTACGTAATCAACAGCAGGAATCCGCTTATCTGGGCCAATAATAGTGCACCCCGTCAGCCGCTTTAACTCATCGTTACCTTGGCAATGATCCTGATGCATATGGGTATTCAAAATCAATGACAGCTTACCGCCATGGCGTTTTATGTACTGTAAAACTTGCTGAGCATCCCCCGGATCAATCAAAACTGTTGTGCTACCTAAGTGCACCACATAGCAATAATTGTCTTGATTAATTGGCAACATCTGAACTTGTACCATTTCTGTGCCCTCCCCTAGCGAACTGATCCTGAACCGACAATGCAAACAACAGCTGCATTCTGCGGGTGAAACTTTTCACCACGCCAAAGTTATCAAACTTTTAAATTGGACGGCCCCTGCCGCTACGAACTATTGAGAAAAGCTGTATCTATTTTTCCCCGCCCGCTTAGAGCTATACATCGCTTCATCGGCCAGCTTAATCAGCTGATCAGAATCTTTACCATGTTCGGGGAACATACTAATGCCAATACTGGCGCTAACTAGCGCTTCCCCTTGCGATAAGTTATATGGTTCTTGTAACGCCAGCAAAATTTTCTCCGCCACTAGGCTTGCACCAGAAGCACCGTCAACCTCAGCAAGAAAAACGGCAAACTCATCCCCACCTAATCGCCCCACAGTATCCACAGAGCGACAGCATAGAGTCATCCGCCGTCCTGCTGCAACTAACACAGCATCTCCAGCACTGTGCCCCAGCGTATCATTGACCGCCTTAAAACCATCAAGATCGACATACAGCAGTGCAGCGTTGCGCTTAAAGCGTTTTGCTTGATCAATACCTAGCTCTACACGCTCAAAAAAAAGAGTGCGATTGGGCAGCCCGGTTAGGGTATCGAAATGCGCCATACTGAATAGACGTTCCTGATAAAGTTTACGCCGCACAAATGCTAACGCCAACAACCACGCCAATATTGCCGTTAGCAGCAGCAACCCACCTCCAAGCCATACTAGGTTCGTTGCTAAACTTTTTGAGCGCAAGGAGACCACCTCGGCAGGCATAAAGGAGACTATTTTCCATACATATTCATCGGCAGCCAGCAATCTTTTACTTGGACTATGCACGTCTGTCGGCAGAGTGCAGGAGACACCATTGACATCTAAGGGCAGGATGCTATCAAAAGTATAAATACCCTGAGCAGTAATAATTTGCCCCGATGACTCCTTGAGCATCTGCTGCCAAAGGTGTGGATTTTGCTCAGAAAAACGGTGATGTTTTTTCTCAGCGAACATAAATCCCCACTCTTTACTTACATCTGGGTGTTTTAACCAGTAGCCATCAGCGTTGAGTAACATAATTTGGCCGTGAGCCAAGCTAGCAAACTTCTCTAAAGCCTGGAGCAAATTATCGGCTAGATAGTTAAGAACTACTACTCCGCGTTTGCGCCCCTGCATATCAAACACAGGCTCACCAAAGCGAATCATCGGCTTATAGGGTTTTTCTACCTGCGCGTGCTCGACATTAAGGTCCAGAGGAGAGATAAATACCTGCCCCCGATTCAAGCGAAAAGTATCACGCCAATAATAACGCTGCTGTTTATTTTGCAGTTGATCTCTAGCAACCACAACAGCTTTATCACAAGCATAATTGATCCGCACAACCTCCATACCGGAGGCATCCAGATAACGAATTTGATCGTAAATCTTCTTGCTCTTGGCAAAAACAAGATATTCATTATCTAACGAGGCCAAATTTTGTGCAGAGGGATCGGCAAGGTAATTTTGCAGATTCTCCTGATCGGCGAGAAAGTTCAAATCCCCAGTAATCGAGACTAAATTACTGTTAGCAATTTCACGTTGTAGACTAACAAAGTGCTCCTCCTCTGCTAGCAGTAAAGCGGTGTAGTTACGGCTCTGTAACTGATAAAAAACTACGGCCATAACACAGCACACCGCCCCAATGAGTAAAAAAATCAGTAAAAACTTTTTCAAAAAATCTCTATTCAAAAGTTCTCGCTCTATTTTTTCCATAAATATCTCATCTCCGTACCAACAGTAGCTAGCTTAAGAAACACAACGCAAACTCATAGACTAAAAATATCTAAGCCGCCCAGATAAGCAAATAAAATTCATCTCTATTCTTAGCAGACACCTGTTCGCTACTTAAGTAAGCACTACTCAGAAGAATAAATCAAGCCCAGCAACCTGCTGTAATCAGAAGAAAACTGCCCGACATCTAGTAATATTCACACCGATGTCGAATGCGTGAACTGATTTTCCCAGTTAGAATTTTCACCAAGGCCGCAATATAAAGCCAAGCGGTACATGAAGAATTTACTCAGGCAACAGGAGGAAGCTATGAAAACAACTACCCTAATATTAGCTGCATTAATCATCAGCATCAGCAGCGGAACAGCCTTAGCAGACAGCCGTAATCATCAACGAGATCAGGTAGTAACCAAGCACAAAAAAATAGTAACCCAACCGCATAAAAGCTGGCAGCACAGAGATCATAAAGCTCAGGATCAACATCGGCAGAGTTACAACAAACCTATAATTCGCCAAGAAGGCAAGCGCGCACGCATAGCCCGTCTGATCCGTGCTAAACAATTACGCCAGCAACAGGCGCAGTACGCTAGGCACGACCGCTACAATAGAAACTTATACCGTCACAATCAGCCGCGCCATGAACAGTTGCGCACCACCACAATTATACTGCCGCTGCCAATACCAGGTGCTACGCTGTTTTTCCCTTGGTAAGCAATCCCACTAACTAATCTGGCAGATTGCAGGCAAGATTAAGTCTCAAATATGATGCACCATATAGGGTGCCCCACCAGGGGCTACCCTATTAAGCATAAATATATCACTACTGTCCGGTTAATAGTTAAACAGATTCAACTGGTTAGATTCGAGAGGTTCTGATATATGCTTAAGAGCATCAGTAACCAGTGATGAAATTGGCTTTTTCTCGAACAAATTGACCTCCAAT
>Ga0265295_1000701_pt1 | contig 64630 bp, 64 predicted proteins | sample Munlansysbiofilm_FD_192503 | JGI IMG/M metagenome (GOLD analysis project Ga0265295, IMG submission 192503) | Leachate microbial communities from a municipal landfill in Southern Ontario, Canada - Methane capture system biofilm | ecosystem: Engineered > Solid waste > Landfill > Unclassified ... | reverse complement strand
CATTTTCCCAAACGAAGTATCGAGGTCTGATAAGGTGATTTGCCTTTCCTCTTCTTGCATCTGCCCACCTCATTTCCTTTGTTATTCTTATCTGCTCCATAAATAATCCTGAACGTTCACCAGCAAATCCTGCCCTTGCACCTGCAACAGATAAATCTTGGCATGGTGAGCCACCTGTAATGATATCAACTGGAGGCAGTTCTTCTCCTTTTAATTTTGTGATATCACCAACATGGAGCATATCTGGGAATCGTATTTTAGTCACTTCAATGGGAAAGGTTTCTATCTCACTTGCCCATATAGGAGTAATTCCATTATGAACAGCAGCAAGGGGAAATCCTCCAATCCCATCGAAAAGACTCCCCAAGGTAATCATCTATCTAGCCTCATACAAAATAAAGCCTCTTCTTCTATTTCAAAATCAAAATCCAGTTTCATTATTCTCTTTATTGGAATACCTATCTCTCTAGCAAATTCAATCTCCTCACACATTCCTTGAGAAATATGTTCACCAAATACCCATAGCTCATCGCATTTTGATAAAAACTCTTTTCCTATGTTGATTCCCAATCTTCTCTCTTCTGGATTATTATCATCTAAAATCTGAGGATAAAGAAGATGGGGACAAAAAAAGGCATTGCCTTCGTTTAATACATATCGGCAAGCCTGTTTCGCATATTCTATATTCTTTTTAATATCTCCTGCATAGGGAGATGCAACATATATTAGTTTCATTAAATCCTCTCTTTCTATTTTTATTTTGGTACTGCTTGTACTATACTTTTTGTTGTATTTACAGCTGCCTGCGCTGTATAAACTGCACTCATTACATTGGCACGAGTGGATGTATCAAGTCCAAATGCACCAGCAATCCTTGGTACTTCTCCTGCTGATAACATTAAACCCAATCCGAGTAATGCATGATCTTTTACCACCATAAGTCCTGCAGTTAGTATAGTTGCCTGAAGAAATGTAGTAAGGCACAGACCAATTATCTGCTTGCACCATTGAATAAAACCATCAATGTAACCACGAGGAACAGAAAACATATATAAGCTTCCAACTGCTATTTGAATAAGCAAAATTCCACCTCTTTTTAGGTTTGCAAAAAACACTTTAATCACTGCATAACCCATAAGGATAATAATAAAGAGTGCCATAAACGGACTTGTTATCATAGAAATCCCGCCGAATATTTCTGAACTACCAACACTTGTAACATCTCCTATATTATTTAACTCTCCAATAATAGATGTTGTTAGTCCAGCTATTCCACTTCCATACCCTGTGATACCAGCTGTTAAACTTGCTTGTAAATTGACCGAGAGCTTATATAGTTCTATAGGCACTGTTGTGAAGAGACTGACTGCCATAAATCCTTTGATTGCATTTAAGGCTGTATCTTTCATGTTTCCTCTACCATACTGATATTCTATTCCTGTTTCAAAACAAGACACTACAAGTCCTGTTCCGTAGAGTGACCATGCTAGATAGGCGAAGAACAAAACAATTGATTGAACCCAGCTCATCTCAAAAAGTTCTACTCCCATATTTCCCATTTGGGCAAAGAAGTCAGCTAGAAAACCTACAAGCTGACCATAGAACCAATCAATGATTTGATCCATCACATCCCCTAATAGAAAATCCCAGATAAACATTTATATCACCTCTTTTCTAAGCAAAATTTTACATTGTTTTATGTGATGTTGTACTAAATTAATACTACATTCATTACCTCTTGAGTATATCTTCCCTCCTATTTTCATCTCCTTTTTTACAGCATAAGAAAAGCACCTATCATTTTTTGATAGATGCTTTCTAAATTATTATTCATTTGTTAAAATACTCTCTGGCTCACTATAAATTCTCTTGATAGTTTCCTTTTGAATATCTGTTAAAAAAGGTTATCGCAAGAGAACAATCCCTATATGCAAAAAAGGATAAAGAAGCTACAGCAGACTAAAACGCCGAAACTTCTCTATCTTGTATAATGCAAAAATGTTAAAACAAAAATTTTTCAATGTGAATTTTGGATGCATTTACATTGTTATCCTTCAAAATCGCCTCCATAGCAGCCATCATTCCTGCCGGACCACAGATGAAAAAATCCGCCCCCCGGTACAGCGCATCCACGCCAATGGCGGACAAGTAGTCGTCTGTAATCTGGCCATGTGCGTAGGGTTCTACCTTTTCTTTGGACAAAACAAGATTGAAGCTGAAAGCGGACTCATCTTTTGCCCACGCAGTAAACTGATCTAAGTAAAAGGTGTCTTTGAGGGTGGATGCCCCCCATATCAAGTGCATTCTCCTGTGTGGGTTCAATTCAAGCTGCTCCTTCAAAATACTCAAGATGGGGGTGATACCGATGCCTCCGGCAAGGAAAACAAGCGGGGATTGAGCCTTTGATGTGCCTGTGTCCATGAAGTTCCCGTATGGCCCTTCAATCGCGGCAAGGTCGCCCACTTTCAATAAGTCCAACTTGGCGGTATAATCACCTGCTTTTTTCGCCATTACGCTTAGGGAACCATCACCGAACGCAGGCTGTGAGGTGATCGAAAATGGATGGCTTTCCTTTGGAATTTTTGAATCAGTAAAGCGCACAAAAACATATTGTCCCGCTCGATACTGCAACAAGTGGCCTTTTAATGGGCTGAATGTCATTTGATATACGTCAGGTGCGGGCTGTTCTAAGGCCGCAAGACGGTAAGATGCCCAATGAGAGGCTGCTTTTTTCCAGATATAATATACCAATATGCAAAGGGTGTACGCAGCCAGTAAACCCACAAAGGCGGTATTTGTGCGGATGGCTGGAATTGACAGGATGTGTCCGAATAAAACTACGGTTGCAAGCAAAGAAAGCCTGTGCAGCCATAAGGCATATTCTCGCCGATGAGGTGTATCCTTACTCTTCATGAGCTTTTTGGAACGTCCAATAAAGTTACTCGACAGGAAAAGAATGCCCATCCCGGTGGAAATAAGCAAAAACATAAAACCCAGCAGACCCAAAGGAGCGGTGGGTATGGCCAAATTGCTGATGGATACAAGCATGACCTCCATCACTATGTGGAGAGCTGCCACGACAAGCAGTGCCAATGCCATAATTCCATGGATGGCATACAACTGCACAAGTCCTGTTTTACGTTCCAAAAACCGGGGACGCGTGGAAAAAAGAACTTCCGCCAACACGAGCGAATAAGCCAAAATGCCGAAAGACAAAGGCAATTCCAGACCTGCCAATTCCGGCCCATAGCCGCCGAGGAAGAAGGCCAGCATCAAAGGGCCAAAGATGCACGCCGCGATAATCGGGTAGTACATCTTTGCCCATTCGCTATTCGTTCTGGTGCTGAACGGTGTGGAATCGCCAGTGTTTTTCATAATTACATCTTCCCCTCACAAAGCTGTATTTCGCAACCGTTTAAGTCGTTGAAAAACACGAATCTGACTTGCGGCATCGGTGACATTATGTCACTGTGAGGAATCCCTTTGCTTTCAAGCATAGCAATTTTTTTCTCAAGGTCGTCAACAGGAACACCAAGAGTCAAGCCACTTGCGCTGATTTTTTCTGCTTTTTCGTCCCCGATCAATTCGAATTTTGCGTCATTTGTGCCGAGAAAAACTATCTCACCCACAGGGGTCTGTAATTCCATCGCAATAGGAAGGTCTAAAAACCATTGATAAAATTCCACTGTTTCGTGAAGTCTTGCTGTGCGTACCGTTACATGGCTAATCATAAACATTCTCCTTTAATTTTTTTTTTACGGTTGGTATAGCGTCTCCAGTATTTATTTTGCCGTCCGACAAGCGTTTCATGCCGAGCCAGAACCAAATACCCGTAATCAGTGCGGATAAGGCGTCGGCAAAGGGTGCGGCATAAAGTAGACCACCCATGCCCCAAAGCCGGGAAAAGATGAGGATTGCCGGAAGTAGCACCACCACCTGTCTTGATAGCGTTAGCACCATTGCGGATGTGGAACGCCCAATTGCCTGAAAGAAATTGGCTGCCAACACTTGAAATCCAATGACCGGTAAAAACCAGAACCATGCCATCAATGCTTTACTCCCAAACTGCACCAACTCCGTTTCCCTGTTGAATAAGGACACGATCTGGTCCGGGAATAGCCGGGTGAGCAGCCAACCAACTACGACAATGACAGTACCCGCAACAATAGCCAGCTTCATGGCTATTTTAACCCGGTCATACTTCTGAGCCCCATAGTTGAAGCTGATAATGGGCTGGACGCCCTGACTGATGCCCATTATGGGCATGAGCAGCATAGTCTGCACGCTATTCACAATCCCCATGCCGGAAATCGCAAGGTCTCCACCATAGGTCATCAAGCTAGTGTTGAGAATGGCGGTGAGCAGGCTGTTGCTCAACTGCATCAGGAAGCCGGGCAGTCCCAAAGTTGTTATACTAAGCATTACCCTGGGCTTTAGCTTCATGTGTTTAAGCTGGAGATTATTGTTCGCGCGCTTGCCAAGGAAGTAGGATAAAATCCATATCATAGAAAGACATTGGGAAATAATGGTGGCAAGCGCAGCACCCCTCATTCCCATTTTAAAGCCATAGATGAAGATTGGGTCTAAAATAATATTGACGCCCGCACCCATGAACATGGTGATCATGGCGAGCTTCGGCTGTCCATCAGCACGAAGAAAATTGTTCATCCCCATACTCACAACTTGGAAAATTGCCCCAAAAAAAATGGTTCTCATGTACTCGGTTGCATAGGGCAAAATTGTTTCACTGGCTCCAAACAAGCCAAGCAGCGGGGAGAGGAAAATCTGCCCCAATACCATGATCAGGAACCCGCTGATTAATAAAAGAGAAAAAGCATTTCCCAATGCGTCTTTGGCATCCTCAGTCTTACCTTTGCCAAGATTGATGGAGAACAATGTGGCGCCCCCTGTTCCAAGCAGGATACCAAAGGACATAAGAATGATCATGATGGGAAAACCGATGGTGATACCGCCAATTCCGTTCGCGCCGAGTTCGGGAGCATTTCCGATGTAAATCCGGTCTACGATGTTGTATAGTGCGTTGACCACCATGCCAATGACGGCGGGTACGGAGAACTTCACAAGAAGTTTCGATACCTTTTCGGTTCCCAGTGGATTTGCAGTTTCCATCAGCAAATCCCCCCTATTTCACTAAAGTTGGCTTGCTCAGCCTTTTGCGCCATATTTTCTAATACGGAAAACATGACGGTGACATCATCCGGATCCAATCCCTTTGTCAGAAAGTCAGTCCAGTACAACAAAACCTTCCTGATTTCTTCCTTGATGCCTAAGGCCCGGTTAGTCAGAGACACCCTGTTTGCCCTGCGATCTGTCTGATCCTTTTCCTTGTGGACATACCCTTTAGCGATCAGCGATTGAATTGCCCTTGCCGTAGCAGCTTTGTCTATCGCCATATGGACAGATAATTCTTCCTGAGACACCCCATCTTTTTTAAATAAATATGTGAGAATCGGTACTTCCGCAGCTGTGATGTTATACTTTTTAAGCGCCATGTTCAAATATATTTGATTTTTACGATATAGAATTGACACTAAGCGGCCAATGCTCTGTTGCATTAATAATCACTCCTCGTATACTTATAATAGTTGTTATGTCAACTATTATAAGGCAAACTCGTTGTCGTGTCAACTATTATTCGAATGATAATTGTACCCTACAATACTGTAATGGTTTTCATTTTCTTTGAAGGTGACCAGGGCGTAGGGTATCCCACAAAACTTCCGAGCACTACCACTGCCATGTTAGCCACAAAAACCAGCAATGAAATTCCGTGGATCTATATGTCATTGACATGGAGATTATAAAGCATAATCGCTCATAATTGCAAAGTGAAGTGTGGGTGGTGCCTCGTCTGTAATTTCGAACAGCCTGCTTTGAATTCGAGTAAAGCTATCCTCAAGACAGAGATACAAAACGTCACTTTTCAGCGTTTCAAATCCCCACACCTTTTCGCCCTTTGATATGGGTCTGGGGTGAAGTTGCTGTACTGGGCATAGAGTTCTCCTAAAATAGTTTTCATTGAATATCGCCTCCTTTAGCAACACAAGATACCACAGAAAAATGAGAATAGCTATCCTCATTTTATGTAAACCCAAATGCGCTCCCGCGTAAATGGGAGGCGAAAACACAATATTTTCAAGTCTTTAGATTTGCCATAGGATTTTTTAACCCTACATCATTTCTCTTATCTTTTGATACGACCTTTTCTTACGTAAATTTACGGTGGAAGGTCCGGCAGGGTTTGTCGAGCTGGAATGTGAATGTCAAAAGGGTCCACTTTCATTTTATACCGTAATTCCCTCAATCAGCAATCGGCAATGCTCCAAGGCCTGCCCCTTTAGGTCAAAATCGGGATAGCGGACACACCACTCATAGCTGACGCCACGGATTGCCATCACAAAATGCCGGGAAAGAGCCTCCAACGGCAATGAAGATGCAATCTCCCCGTGTTGGATGCCTTTTTCCAGCACACCATAAAACAACGTATAAAGCTCTCTGCTGTGGCCTTTCACCGCTTCGGTATCCACGGTTCCGGTCAGCAGCATTTGATAAACCTTTTTCATATTTTCATAGCCGATGGTATTCAAAAGCGTTTCTGCTATTTTTTGAGTTAGCGCAAGAAGCACCTCTGAAGCTGGCATATCATCGGGCAGCGCTTCCAAAAATGTTTTGTAATCCGTGTCGGCTCGTGCTGCGTAGTCAGCAATCAAAATGGCGATCAGCGCATCCTTGGACTCGAAGTGTACATAAAAAGCACCTTTGGTGATACCGGCCTCATCGGTGATGTCCTCTACATTAACATCAGAAAAATTGCGCTCTGTAAATAACCTTTCCGCAATCTCATATAGCTTCTTTTTCGTTTTTGCTCCCTGCGCCTTCCGCTTGTCGATTTTTTTCTCTCTCATATTTTCCACTCCTCTATTGATTTTTTCAAAAAAATTAAGTATAATAAATTAAATTACTAAATATGTTTAGTGAATTAGGTTACATATTTGGAGTATAGCACCTGTCAGTCTCAAATTCAAGTAGTCAAGCTGAAATAGTTACACTTCTTCGAATTCTGCCTGACAAAGTATGCAGTGCAATTTGTAGATTCAATAAGAGTTTTTATTATACGAAATGGAGGGAAAAGTATGAGAAAAAATAAAATAAGGCAAAGGCTCACGGCTATGGCGCTGTCTGTTATCATGGTTGTGGGTATGATGCCTATCTCAGCGCAGGCGGAGGCGGGTGAAATTGGCATACAAATGCCAACACCGATGTTTGAACTTGGCACTGAAAGCTCATCCCCGACGATCATTGACTTCGCGGGACGTTTCTGGTATGTAATCGGGCAGGGCGGGCGCGGTGTGGCAAGCACAAGCAATACGCTGACCCTGCTCGCAGTGCGTCACGATTTCGGGACTTCCGCATTTAACAGCAGTGGCTATGCATATAGAGGTGGAAATTTGCAGACGGCTATGACGAACGCTTACAGCAACATGTCCATGGCAAAGGAACGTGGGCTTGTTATTCCGAGGGATATTAACGCAAAAAACAGTGGCACAGGTGCGGAAATGGTGTCGGGACAGCGTTTCTGGCCGTTATCTTTATCCGAGTACGTACAGCTTAAAACTGAGGTTCTCTCTTTCCCGGCAATATGGTGGCTTCGGTCGCCGACCACAGTAGATAAAGTTGCCTATGCCGTCAACACTGACGGTATTATTAACACGGGTATTCAGGTTGATTACCACGGAGACTATATGGGTGTCCGTCCAGCTTTTTGCCTAAATTTAGGATCTGTATTCTTCACAACTTCCAGCTTGTATGGCAAAGGAACCGCAGTGGTGAAGAAAGGGCTTGTGCCGATAACAAAACCAAAGCTATTGTCAGAAGCGGGGGCAGTGAAGTTTACAGTGCAAAGCAACGATTTGACTTTGACCTGTACCGATACGGAGGCGAGAACAGGTGCGCCGGGCGACCCGGTATATATTAGCTATTCAAATGCGACAACAACGGGAAAAGCTACTTTTGCTCATTATGTTTCTTGCATAATTGCAAACAACCGTAATGAGGTAATATATTATGGCAAATTGGCACGATTCGGATTCGAAGAAGAAAAAAGCGGAACAGCGAGCTTTGCTATCCCAAATTTGAGCGATGGCAATTACACAATAAAACTGTTTACCGAGGAGACCAATAGCTCCACCGACTTTTCCAGTACGCCCATTTCAATCCCAATGACGGTGCACGCCCCCGTACCAACTGTTACGGACGTAACGGTCAATCCCTCAACGGTGGAAGTGCACAAAGGTACAAGCCAGCAGTTCGGCGCGACAGTGACCGGCACCAATAACCCGGCAAAAACGGTGACATGGGAAGTTTCCGACAAAAACAGCGCCAATACGGGCGTTACGGCTGACGGACTGCTGACGGTCGGAGCGTACGAAACGGCGGAAACGTTGACGGTCACGGCAACATCAACCGTTGACACAAGTAAATCCGGCACAGCTACCGTTACGGTAGCGGCGGATATCCCTGTGGTAACGGTGACCTCGGTAACGGTGAAAAACGCGACGGCTAAGGTCACCTACACCGCAGGCGAATGGCTTGACCTTGCTGGTCTGGTCGTGACCTTGCACAAGAGCAACAGTAGCACGGAAGACGTGGCTTTTGCCTCTTTCATCGACAAGGGAATCACCGTCAGCCCCGCAAACAACACTGTGATGACGACCGGAAACACCAAAGTGACCATTACGCATACAGATTCCAGTAAATCGGTGGAACAGAATATCACCGTGACTGCGGCTCCGGTAACGGTGACCTCAATGGCGGTGAAAACCGCCCCGACCAAAGTTACCTATACCGCAGGCGAACGGCTTGACCTTGCTGGTCTGGTCGTGACTTTGCACAAGAGCGATAGCAGCGCGGAAGACGTGGCCTTTGTCGCTTTCACAAGCAATGGAATCACCGCCAGCCCCGCAAACAACGCTGTGCTGACGACTGGCAACACCAAGGTGACCATTACGCATACGGCATCCGGCAAGGCTGCCGTGCAGAGCATTACCGTGAATGCGGCAACCTCTGTCGTTCCTGTAACGGGTATTACCCTAAGTCCCAAGAGCATTACGCTTTACAGCAATACCACACCGAACACGGTGATGATAGCAACAACTGTTGCACCCCTTGACGCTGCGGACAAGAGTGTATCATGGCAGAGCAGCAATACCGTTGTCGCTGCTGTGGATGCAGCTGGCAAGGTGTCAGCTGTATCGAATGGAACGGCAACCATCACTGCAACCACCATTGACGGCGGTTATACCGACTTCTGCACTATCACGGTGGATACCGATAGAAGCGGCGGCGGCTCCGGCAGTGGCGGAAGCAGTGGTGGTGGATCCTCGGACAACAGCAGTCCTGTCATCGTCACCCCACCGGCACAGGATAAGCCGAACACCCCAGCACTGGCTGAAATCAAGGTTGACGGCAAGGTGGATACAAGCGGAAACTTGACCGTAGCCATCACCGATAAAAACATCACCGACGCCATCAAAAAAGCAATGGCAGAAGCAAAGAAAAACGGAAATGAGGCAAACGGCGTTACCCTTGTGCTGCATGTGAGCACAGGCGGGAAAACAGTTCATAACGTCACCGTGAATTTGCCTAAAACTGTGCAGGATATCATCATCAGCAATAAAATTGTCAGCACCATTGTGGTGGTGGATAACCCTAATATAAAAATTGACATGGATTTATCCACGATCAAGGAAATCAACAAGCAGGCAAACGCCGATGTGAATATAACCGCTACCCGCATTGACAGTGGCAAGCTCACCGGCAATGCCAAAACCGCCATCGGCAACCGTCCGGTATTTGATCTCAAGGCAAACTACGGCAACGGCAAGGCGGTCAGCAGCTTCGGCGCAGGCAGCGTATCGGTGGCAATTCCGTATACCCTCGGCGCAAATGAAAAAGCCGGTAATGTGCAGGCAGTCTATGTGGATGCAAAGGGCAAGGTACAGTGGCTGGTCAGCTCTGTCTATGACAGCGTGAACAAGGTGCTACGTTTCAGCACGAACCATTTCTCCACCTACGGCGTGGGCTACAAGCAGGATGCTCCTGATTTTACCGACATCGCAAGCCATTGGGCAAAGGACGATATTCAGTTTGTGGTAAATTGTGGGCTGTTCAGCGGCACTTCCGCAACCACATTCAGCCCAAACACCGCCATGACAAGAGGAATGTTCGTCACCGCCCTCGGCAGACTGGCGAACGCCGATGTGAGCACCTATAAGCAGTCGAGCTTTACCGATGTGAAAAACGATGCCTACTATATGGGCTACATTGAATGGGCAAACAAAAACAACATCGTAACAGGCATTAGTGATGGCAAGTTTGTACCGGATCAATCCATCACCCGTGAGCAGATGGCAATCATCATGAGCAACTATGCCAAAACCATCGGCTTCACTCTGCCAAAGGTTTATGCAGAAAACACTTTTGCCGATAGCGCAAAAATCAGCACCTACGCCAAGGATGCCGTGAAGCAGATGCAGATGGCAGGCGTAATCAGCGGTAAAAACGACAATATTTTCGACCCACAGGGTACGGCCACAAGAGCCGAGGTATCCGCAGTGATGCGCCGCTTCGTGGAACTAGCGATTTCCAGTGACACGGCGTGGGTTATACCTTTGACCAGTACGGCGTGATGGCGGATGTGCCGAAAAACTTGAAGTACACCACCTACACCGTACAAAAGGATGATAGCTTTTGGCTCATCGCTCATAAGCTGGGCTGCACCATGAGCGAACTGGAGCGGCTGAACAATAAGAGTAGATTTGACATTATCCATCCTGGTGATGTGCTAAAAGTACCGGAAAAATAAACTGAGAAGCCCCTTTCCAAACGCTAAGATTGATGGCTACGAGGTGGTCGAAAACGGCATGGAGAACAACAAAATAAATATAGCCAAGGGCAAACCCATCAAAAGGTGGGGACGCAAAGCCACAGAATCTAAGGCGCGTATAGCACTATGATAGTCTGGCTGCTGTAAGTCAAGCAAAAGCCTGCCCTCTTGCCATGGGGGCAGGTCTTTGCGGCTTTTAACGGATGTTTCAGATATCGAGATGCTGGCTTTCACTATGGATATGGCGAAGGAGCATTCATATGAACATTTACCGATTCCATTCCTTACTTAAGCCGACATCTGTCATAACAGCCAAACACCCCACCTGACAACAATTATGTTGACTGGTGGGGTATTTACCATATTCAGTTTATCCTGAACCCTGGTTCAAAATTTATTCTTTTGGCACCTTACCCTTGCAAATAGACGGTGAACGGATTTTATTCTCCATAAAGCATTTCTCCTTTTCTGTTCATATTGAGGCACTTGAGGAACCCTCTTTACTATGGTAAAATATAAAAAACTACCGTGAAAAATCTGCGCAAAAGGTAGTTGATGATTTTAACACTCGAAGGTCGAATTTATATTAGTTTTATAAAACACTTGACTGTCACCTTGGGTGTTAGTTTATGATTATATTGAGGTGATAGATGTGTTGATAAATGAAGTGAGCAAACTCACAGGATTAACGAAGAAAGCAATTGAGTATTATACTTTGCAAGGCTTAGTCGCTCCGGCTGTTTTGGATAATGGATATAGGAAGTACAGTGAATATGATATTGGCTTACTGCATAAAATCTGTGTTCTTAGGAAACTTGATGTGAGTACAGATGAAATCCGATCCATTCTTACTGACAAGACAAACGCTGCTTTACAAGTTGTAACTATTAGAAAAGAATTGGATTTTCAGCGAGATGCAATGAAAAAAGCAATTCTTGAAAAACTAAGCAGCGGTAAGCCTTATTCCGAAATCCGTGTGGAGCTTAAAACGGTAGACAAAATCAAAACCATCACGGAAAAGCTTTTAGACGCATTTCCCGGATTTTATGGTAGATTTATTTGTTTACATTTTGCCAGGTTCTTAAATGAGCCTATTAAAACGGAAATACAACAGTCCGCTTTTGATGCCATGATTTCTTTTTTAGATAATATTCCGCTACTTGATTTGCCACAGGACATGGAAGATTATTTGATAGAGGGTACAAAACATATCGGCACAAAACAGATTGGTGAGATGATTGAAAGCACTAAGAAATCAATTGAGAATCCAGATGAGTTTCTTTCTGACAACAAGGAAATGTTAGAACAGTATTTGGCATATAGGCAATCGGATGAATACAAAAATTCTCCTGCTTATAAAGTTATGGAGCTAATGAAAGAATTCAATAGCACAAGCGGATATAATGATGTGTTTATTCCTGCAATGAAGCAATTGAGCAATTCCTATTCAGAATACTATCATCAATTAGAAATAGCGAACGAAAAACTGCTTGCAAAATACCCGGAGATTGAGAAAATGAACACCCAAAACCAATGAGCAAACACCCCAAAATCACATCTTGATAGTTATAAAACAAAAAAATGATTACTCTAGAACTTGAGCCGTTGTATCATAATACTGATGCAACGGCTCTCGGCTACTTATAGACCCAATATGCTCCAAATATACGCTGGTGCAGTTAGTGTAAATACCAAACACGCAAACAAAATGGCGGGTGCTGCCCATTCAAATTGACCATGCTTCCTATAATCAAAATAAGCAGTACCAAGTTTTGCAAAGAAGAATACTGCTAACACAAGGTCAATTGCAGGGAACACAACCTTATTTACAACCGCTTTTATCTGTTCTGATGCATCACTCCAAGTATCTTCAATTGCCCCAGCAACATCTCCTGTACCTGAAGCTAATGCTGTAGTGCTAAACATCAATATACCAATCAACGCCAAGCACATTGTTAGTGCTATTTTCTTATTTATCTTCATAAAATCCACCTTTCTTTTTCTGTAGTGTTTAAGGATTTAAGGGTGCTATATGCCAGTCTTGCCACAAGTTTCCCTTTATTGTTAATGTATCTATAAGATTCATTGAGAGCATTCCATCAGGTGTCCATGTATCTATAAGCCATGTATTTACTGTATATTCACCGTCTGGCATCCATATTGGAGTAAAATGTGTACGGTTCTTATAAGTGGAATAATTGTTATTCTTAAACTCAAACCTTGCATTTGAACCACCTGAAACACATTCTAATAATCTCCAGTAGGTTTCATAGCGAAATTCCGGAAAATAGGAAACAGCATTTTGAGCATAAGTAACAGCTGAACTTTGATTACTACTCACATTTGCAGTCACTGTTTGATTGATTCCATATCCACTTTTAAAAACACTTCCACTTGCAGTAGGGTTTTTACTATCATTTGTAATCTTCATATCACTTGAAAGCCTCGCTGTATATTGGTCAAGGTCAAACTCCCACCAACCATGGTCACACCAATATCCTGAGTCCTCTCCTGTACTATGCCACACCCAATATGCCCGCCACCAAGGACTCCATATACTCCAATTAGCATTTGTTTTTTCTTCTCTGTTTGGAACAGAGGAATGAGAAAAAGAGTCATTTCTATCATCTGCTACAGGATTTGGTGGTGGATTTTTATCTAAATCAATAATCTTAACATTGATAATTGATTTAGTAGTACTACCCGGTCCATTCACTATTACATCTATTACCATATCTTGTTCCGTATCAGGAGTTGTCCATTTCACCCATGCAAGCTGAGAGTCGCCACTTGGGTAATATACATTCCCAACATTATAGGTTCTTCCATCAATAATAAAGCTTACATGTGTGGGTCTGTCAGGATCGGACTGTCCTCCACTAATCATAACGGCAGTGATTACCTCAGTATTTACTCTATATTCATAATCATATGCACTTACAATTGGTGGTTCAGGTTGTTCTGTAAAACGCACGATACCAAGTCCCAGAGAAGATTTTATATCTGCATTGGATGCTGATTTTGTAGTACTGCCACTCCATGCTGGATATCCCAAATCACTTACCTCTAAAAACATAGCAAGGGGCAAGTTTTTATGGGATAAAGATACCATCTTATTTCTAAGCAATCCACTTAACTGCTCATCATATATAGCGGCTTCTGTTGCAGTTGTGGCTATCATCACTCCTTGAAATGTGTAGTATGCCATTGGTTCTAAGAGTAATTTATAATCTCCACCAATTAGAATATCGAAATCCATTCCTGTTATTGATGCAATTGAGCGGATAACTTGCTCATCTGTAAAATAGCTCTTTATAGCTGCTATATTGCTACTACCATTCGTACTTACTATTCTTGGCATATCCTGTGCAGGATTTACAAAGATATAACTTTGTCCACTAGGAGAAATGGCTCTGCCTCCGTTATAACTTAACTTACTAACCTTTCCAAAATGCAGACGAACATTAGTAGGCGATTTGTTTGTTAAATCAATAGGGGTAGTTACTACAGCATGATCACTGGCACGAACCACAGTTACACGTACACCATCATAACCAGGAGACCATTTATCTGTACTTGTTCCATCTCCCATACCTCCACCACCCGAATCTATATTTCCATCTCCAACGGCAAATACAGTAATGGGCACCATTAAGCTAACTAACATCATAAATATCAAAAATATTTTAAATATATTTTTCATCTGCTCTCCTTTCCGAAAATAAAAAACACTACATCTCTGCAGTGTTTTTCATTGCTATTTATATTTAATCCATATTTCCTATCTTATTTCCATTCTCATACATATCTTCAGCTACCGTACCTTCTCCTTCTCCAACATCCTCAATCCATCCGAATCCAGGTACATAAATCTTTCCATTATTGGTATCCCCACCTTGTGGTTCATCATTACTTTTCGGTGTTTCTGTAGGTTTCTCTACTTTGTTATGATCTACAGGTTCAGGTGGTGTTTCCACTTTCTCACCATTTGGTTTCTGTGTTGGATCTGTAAGCTGTTCCTTTGTAGGCTCTTTCGGTTTTTCTACATTTCCTTGAATGGTTTGCTCAGTGCCTGTATCTATCGCACCGTTATCTATCGATTCATCCTCTGGAATCTTAATCTCTGGCACTATAATTTCATCTTCTTTTTCTGTAATTACAGGTTTTTCTAGTATGACATCATTTGTTTCTATACTTTGATTTGGCAGTACTACATCATCTATGGGTTCTTTCTTAAACTGAGCGCTTATTAAAGCTATAAGTATTACACTGATTATTAAACCACTTGCTACAATTAGTCTTCTTTTGGTCTTATCATTTATATTGTTCATAGGTTTCTGCCTCCTTATTAATCTTAATTATCTGTTTCTTTCAAGCTACAAACTACCACAAGATTTCCTGAAAGTCTATTAAATTCTTCAAATCTTTTAAAACTTAGGTGTATAGCCTGCACTTGTCTTTATTTTCATCTTCATACTTGGAAGAAGTCTGCCTCCAAAGGATACTGGTACTTCAAGCATTATGCTGCTATCTGCCTCAAATCTTGAATCTGACCTATCCCCTAAAGCTAATGGAGCATTCCTTATATCTACTTCTACATTCCATATTTTAAACTCTATTTTTCCTTCTGATGTGGTCTTAACATGATATCCACTTTTCCTATTTAATCCAAGAATTGTATCTAGTCTATCATAAATTGCTCCATAATCAAGAGATTCTTCAAAGTCATCTGCCATAGGCTGATATCCTCCTGAATACCCTTCACGTACTCCATGATATACATCATCATAATTGTCATTAACAGTAGAAATCACTGCATCTTGAACAGCATCACGCACACCCTGTGCTATGATCATGAGCCTAAAATATTCTGATATTCCTGTAAAAATCATTACAAGACACAAAGTCACTGCAACAACAAGTGGAAAGGAGCTACCTTTTTTATCGGATAATATTCTTTTTATTTTATTCAAGATTTCACCTACTTCCAATATACTTCTGATTTTCCAGCAGCATCAGCTCTTAAGGTAACAGGAAAAGACCCAAATCCTCCAAACAGACCTATATTTGTTTTAAAGGTAACAGTAACACTTATCTCTTCATTTAACTGAATTCTTCCTGTCTTCGACCATTTAACCTCTGGTGTAATACCTGTCTTTTCTCGAAGTAAAAGCTCCCTGTTTGTAGTTTCTGATCCTACCCTCCCTACAATTTCTGCTTCCCTTACAAGCTCTGTAGCAAAGGTATCTACCTGTTGTTTTATAATATAAGCTGGAAATACTCTCACTGCAAGAGCAATAACAAGCATGGCGCAAAGCACAAGAATTGCAACATCTATATATCCCTCTCCTTGCTTGGATTTTAAGATTTTTAACACATAGACACCTCCTAGAACATTCCACTAAGGGAACGTATAATTTCATATACAATAATAGCCATATAGGTCATTAAGAAACACATAAGCATTACAAAAGAAAACACTCGAATCTTAGGTGGTATTTTCATTGCCTGTGCCTTTAACCTTTGAAGCTCAAGTTGTTTCATATCATGGGAGAGCATTTGAAAATACATGGAACCATCATCTCCACGAAGAACACCAATTAACCCTCTCGTTATATCAGATAGCATCGGTGAATTAATCCTTGCCTCAAACCTTGTAAGTGCTGCTTCATAAGAAGAAGAGCGCATATCTGCTGTTAAGATATCCAATTCATCTGTAAAATCTTCTCCAGAATTTTTCTTAAAGTTCTCTAAGATAGATAATACATCTCTGCTTGCCTTTAGCTCCTGAGTAATAGTTGCTACAAATCTTGGCAATTCAACTTCAATCTTCTCTTTCTTTATCTTTAATATCTCATCTGCTTTACGAATTTCTTTAAAATATATGATAATGCTTAAAAACATAAGAATCGGTGCAATGAGTGGAAGTATCATGAGACAAGGTATAATTAGAATCGCAATTGTTCCCGACTTTAATATTGCTGATGAAATAAATTCTTCTGGAGTCAGGTTCATTCCAGCAGCATTTAATGTGTTTTTCATTCTGCTTTTTTTATACTCATCCATAGGAATATATTTAGCAAACTTTACTGCCCATCCCATAAGAAGTACATCTACGGTTTTCGCTTTTTCTTTCCCTTGTTTACCAGCAGATAACATAGCCTTTTGCGTTGCAATGCTTGGCAATTTCAGCAAATTAGCGAAAATTAGAAACAAACCAATGGAAAGCAGTATTCCAAATGTAAAGATTAAAATTGTCATATTCGGCTACCTCCTATACTCAATTGGTTGGGTTAGTTTAATTACGAAAGCTGTAGATATAAAAATAGCCATAGCACAAATAGAAAGAATAATCTGTCCCAAAGCTGAATGCATTAAAGTGTGATACCAGTCTTTGTTTAGAAAATACAAAAGAGGTATATTTCCAATAACCAATATGACCATAGTAATAAATTCTTTTCTTGGTTCAAAGACCATGTTTTCAAGTTCTCCATTTACTACACGCATATCTGATAGCTTACTTACAATGGGTGTTAAAGTTGTCTTTAAGCTTCTATCAAGCTGACAAGCGATTAAAGCATCACACCACTCACGAAACACAGCATTATCAATCTGTTCTTTCATAGCTTGCAAAGCTCCCATAATATCTGGGTTTATCAGCTTTATCCTTGAAATGAAACCCTTAAATATAGACAGAACTGGTGGGTTTAGGTAGGTCATATTTTCCTCAACGGCTGTAAGGATATCCTCATTTCTTAAATAAGCAGTTGTTATAATACTTAGTGCTGTTTCAAGTTCTGCAGCAATATCCCTTTTAAAATAACTTTGAGTAAGCCTTATATACCAAAATGGTAGAAACATAAAGCCTATTGCCATCACTGGTACTAAGAAAAAGTTACCCAGCATAATAGCAATAGATCCTCCCATAGCAAACAATAATAAGGAAAAGGCACAAAGCATTGGAAACCTCTTCTCTCTCCCTGTAACTTTTAAAATCTCTTGTACTTCCATGATTTCACGTCTTAAAAAAGATACCTTCTTTCGCTTTGTAGTCTCATTTATCTCATCCTTAATACTCTTTGGTTTACTTATCAGCTTTTTAAATATGTTTTCCGTAAACTCCATTGGTGAGATTCCAAATAAAATAAAAAGACCTGTAATCATTCCGATACAGGCAATCAACAAGATGGTACTCATAGAGCTTCCACCTCCTTTGTTTTCAGTTTTTCTATGATGTCAATTGGCATTCCATTTTCTAAGAATCTTTTGCTAAGGCTATCTGAAATGCTACCAGTCTGCTCATGGTAGCCATTAATGATAAATTTCCCATCCTCCATACGATTTTCAGTAATCACATATTGATATAATGGACGGTAATTCCTTGTGCCATCTGGAAGGATCTCGCATTCCATTATCTCCATCATCTTTCTTTCCTTATTTTCAAGCTGTTTACAAAACACAACAATAGGATAGGCCTCAGTTACATATCCCATTAGGGTTTCATCTGACATATCTACTGCTCGTTTGCAAAGGGATACCATTCTACGATAGGTTGCCTCACAAGAGTTTGAGTGGATGGTAGTAAGAACAGCTACCCCTGTTCTTGCTGCCTCCTGTGCTGCATTGGCCTCTGCTCCACGCATTTCTCCTACTACAATAATATCTGGATTAAACCTTAAGGACATATCAAGTAGCGTAATCTGATCTACTCTTTGCCTTTCATTCTCACTATCACGGGTTATAGTATGAATAACAGAATTAGTTACTCTTCCTTCTTTTTCACGAACCAAGGCAAGCTCACGTGACCCATTTTCTATGGTAAATATTCGCTTATTATCAGGAATGGTAGTTAGTAACCATCCAGCAATTGTTGTTTTACCAGAGCTGGTTGCTCCTGCCACACAGACAGAAATACCATAGCGAATACACTCTGATAAAAAACCAAGCATAGGATTTGTTGCTGTACCACCATCTACAAAGTCCTCTTTTTTCATGCTTTGAGGATTTACAATACGAATTGAGGCTGAAATCCCAACATCTTCATCCACTAAGGGAGTTTTAAGCACTGCAATACGAATGTTCTTTGTAAGATGACCAAGTACAGCTGGACTAGCATTATCAAGTACCATTCCTGAAACATGGAGCATTCTTCTTATTACATTAATCGCATGTTCAGGAGAATCAAAATGTTCTTTAAGCTTTTCATTTCTTCCATCAGAATACTGCACTTCGATATCTTTCCATGAGTTAATGTCTATTTCTTCAATACCTTCTCCATAGATATATTTTGTTAAAAAACCATACTCAGCCATCTCCGTATAAAGTGCATCAATTAATTCATTGCCACTCATACCTTTTACTGAGATTCTACTGTCCTGAACATATTTAGATATATATCGTTTCATCTGTTCTTTAGAATCCTTCATAGTTCCATCAGTAATAAGAATAGAATAATTACTTGAAATATATTCTTGAACGTCCTTTAGAACAGTAGAAAAGTCTTTACCCTCTGTTTCAGGGGTAAAAAACAGGGAGTGAGTTCTATTTTCAGAACCCAACTCCCTTTGTGTTTCATAAGCTTCTTGTGATTCTTGTATCCCTTCTATCTTTTCTTCTATTTCTCTAGTTTCCAGCATTTTAATTGTTCTATCAGAAACACTTAATATTGCTTTTCCCTCTGAAGTGTTTCCACTATCTGCATTTTCATCTGTAGATGACACGTTTTGTTGCCCTTTTTCCTTTAGAAACACAGAACTATTTCTTTTCTTTCCTAACACCCAAACACCTCCCTTGCTATCTTCTCAACTTCTTTGCGAAATGCTTTGCTGTCCTTCATGGATAATTCTTCGAATAGATTTCCAGCTAGGTATTGTTCCTCAAGTTCCTGTGAATGTGGAAGCTTAAAGGCTACACTTCCAAGTGCTTGACTCATATGGTCTACCCCTTGCTGTGGTTTAATGTTGGAAGCTATTTTATACTGCTTATCTGCATCCCATTTCCCATCACGAAGAAGAGGTAATTGACTTGATAAATAACTGATACTTTTCAAATCACAATTGGCAAGCCTTAATACAGCATCAGACTCCATTAGGGCGACAGCAGATAGAACATCATTTGCGATATAACTGCCACAATCTATAATAATAAATGGTGCGATTTCACGAAGGCTATCAATTAGCTCTCTTGCCTGTACTTCTGAATATGGTGGATAAGTATATTCATTTTCTCCCTTTAACATACCAAGGATTGTAAGGTATGACAGCTTTTTATGAGTAATCATATTGTGTTTTACAAGTAGCTCTGTTACATGGGTTGCAGCAAGGATACTTCCCAATGATTTTTCGCATTCAAGTTCTTGTGGCGGGCAGATGCATGAGAGCATTGGTGCTGTCATATCGCACAATACCAGCACTACATTCTTTTTCTTATCAGCAAGATATTTTGCAATCTTTGTGGCTACTGTTGTTTTTCCACTCCCGGGACTCCCCCAAACAGCTAAAACACCACCATGTAAGATTTCTTCTTTAATATTTTCATCCCTTGAACCACGAGTAAAAATACTGTTTTTCTTAAAGTTTAACATCTTACTCTCCCTCACTTCCTGTTTCTTCTACTCCTTCAGAGAATGTGTTTGAGTTATCTATTGCCTCATCTATTATTTCTTCTTCAGATACTTCTTCTGTATTTTCTTCTGGTTCTGGATAATGGAGTGCTTTAATAATTTCCTCTTGCATATCAATAAACTTCTTTGTATTCTCTGGACCTCCTCTATAAACCAGTGATAAGTGAGATTTAGAATCCGCCTCTAATTCTGCTAGAATATCACCTTGCTCAGGTGTTACTAGAAGTGTTACCGTTGATGGAAGTTCTCTTTCATCTTCTGTTCCTTGTTCATTTGTATTAGCATCATATCCTGATGAGGCTGTCACAGAAATCACTTCTACATATTTAAGTTCTGCTGGGATAACTGTTGCACCTTGCTTTTTATAATCAGGAGCAATAACAGATACAATATCTCCACTTTGTAGCTTTCCTGAAAGACCATTTGCAAAGGTCTTAATAGTAATAGACATTGCCTGTTTACTTCCATCTAGATTATATAAATAGGCATTTTCAGCTGCTGGTATCTCTGATAATTTAGTATTTAAAATATAATCTCCAATTCCTAAATCTGAAACTGCAAACTTACCAATCGCTGTTTCTTTAGTACGAATTACATTTTCAGGCAGATTAAATCCACCTACTTCTACTACTTGGACCATATCATTTGTAATTTCATCGCCTGATTTTATCTCCTTTGTCACACGGATAATTTCTGTCTTTTGACTGATCCCTTTATTAAATAATGGTGTAATACCAAAACATATAAGGAGCGACAATACGATACATATCACTCCAACTACTGTTCTATTCCTTAAAAAACTCATAGTATATTCCTCCTAATTTATAACGAGGCGAAGATATCCCCACCTCGTTGCAATGGTGTGAAGTAATCGCTACGCAATTACTTCTGATATTTAAAAATACATGATTAAAAATCCTATCCCTAAAAAGGGAGCAAGTGGCATAGATAAATCCTTTGCCTCTTGTTTTTTTCTGATGATTGATGAAATTCTTATCATTATATAAAGTACTACCAACAAGGTGAGTCCTATTATTAATCCATAGATTCCTTTCCAAAATCCAAGGACAAAACCTACGGAGGCAGTTAATTTAATATCCCCACCTCCGATACTATTTTCTTTCAACATTGCTGCTATAAGAAATGGCAAAGCAACCAATATTCCTAATAGATTTTGAAAGCTAAACTTTAGAAGTCCTGTTAATACAAGGAGTATGCAGACCGTGTCTGGAATTTCTCTTCTTTTAATATCCGTATAAGATGCTGCCAAAATCAGAGAAGAAAAAAGCACCCCCTGTAGGATGCTACTAGCCTGCATAGTTAAACATTTCTTTGATTCGCTCTTCTAATGTCGGCATAACCACTTCACCGAATAATGCATAAAGACCTGCAAGGAGCAATGCTCCTAAAACCACGGCAATAAGGATTTTTACTGCAGTATCAATATACCCTTCTCCACAGTTATTGTTAATTGCAATCTTTACAGCCACTGCTTGTCTGACTAAAAAGTTTTTTGTTTTTATCATTGTCTTACTCATAGTGATTCCTCCATTTATTCAAAGTGATAGTTAACAGAATAGGTGATATTTGATTTGTTATACATACAGTTATGGTTTGTATAGTAATAAAATTCTAGTTTAGAATAAACACCAGCACCTAGACTTCTACTAAATGTAATCCCATTGCTTGTAGTTCCATAATCAAGCTGATCCCACTGTTTTGTTAACAAATTATATCCACGTACTCGCCCATGGTCACTTCCGCTATGTCCTGATACAGGTGGAACAGTAAAAGTATATTCTGTTATAGTTGCACCTTCTAATCCATTTTCTAGAATAACAGAATCTGGGCCTGTCAATGTCATTCCTCCACCACCATTGGAATCAGCAACAAAGAACACAATTGCTGCCCAAGGAGATTCCGCACCTGTAGAATCAACAGCCTTTACACGAACTACATTTTTCCCTAACGGATATACCTGTTGTTCTGCATTACGCCCTTCCCAAATATAAGTGATTGGATCGTTATCTGCATCAGTACTACTAGCTGTAATAGTCACCTTTGTTCCAGGGGCAACACTATTTCCATTTGGATTTCTACTAATTACAGGAGCCGTTGGAGCTGAGTTTACAATTGTAAAACTTTTTTCTATCCACGGCGAATATGTTCCAGCTATATCTTTTGCTCGCACTTTAATGGTGTGTGTACCTACTACATAGTGGTTATCAGCTGTTGTTCCTTGGTATTCCAAGGTAGTTGCATCCCCATCTGCATCATTAGCTGTTGCCTTGATATCAACAAAGAATTTGCCATTTTTAACGGTTCTAGTTGGTGTAGCTGTTAGTGTTACTGTTGGTGCTGAATTTATAACTGTAAAGCTCTTTTCCATCCATGGTGAATATGCATCTGCTATATCTTTTGCTCGCACTCGGATTGTGTGTGTACCTACTGAATAGTAGTTATCAGCTGTTGCTCCTTCATATTCTAAGGTTGTTGCATCCCCATCTGCATCATTAGCAACTGCCTTAATATCAACAAAGAACTTACCACTTTTAACAGTTCTTGTTGGTGTAGCAGTTAGTGTTACTGTTGGTGCTGAATTTATAACTGTAAAGCTCTTTTCCATCCATGGTGAATAAGCTCCTGCTATATCCTTTGCTCTCACTCGGATGGTGTGTGTACCTACTGAATAGTAGTTATCAACTGTTGTTCCTTCATATTCCAAGGTTGTTGCATCCCCATCTGCATCATTAGCAGCTACCTTGATATCAACAAAGAATTTGCCATTTTTAACGGTTCTAGTTGGTGTAACTGTTAGTGTTACTGTTGGTGCTATATTAGTAATTATAATAGTGTCATTGTAGGTAAATATTCTACCTTCACTGTCTATTATGATAGCTGTTAAGGTGAATTCTCCTGTATCCTCAATTGAAATCTTACCTCCATCGTTTGTAAGCTCTCCACTAAAAGAAACTGGTTCGCTTATTTTTTCTAATTTCCACTGAACCTCACTATTTCCAAGGTTTTCAGAAGCGGTTTCTACTTCAAACTCATTGCCATAATGAATTGATTCAGGCATTGTAAAATTATACTCTACAACAGGCTTTATCGTTATATTTTTGGAATGTGAGAAACTCCTTTTTAGAAAATCTGTTATTGTTGCAGTTAGAACATATTCCCCTTCTTCAAGAAAAGTGATTTTTCCACCATGTGCATTTAAGCTGCCATCAAATGCTTTACTTTCAGAAATAGGTTTATAGTCTTTTGTAATACCCCATTCCACTGGCAGTACGTTGCTGTTGCCATGTGTTCTAATTTCAATTATGCTGTCTGTGTATGCAAGGACAGGGAGTTCAAATCCTATATTTAACACAGGAAGTACTTCTGTTTTACCACCCACCTCAAAAAGAAATACTCTGCCAGTATCATCAGTTATTCTAGCTACCAATTCATATATACCAGCTCTTTTGAATTGAATATTTCCACCGTTATTATCTAACTTACCATCTACATAGGTTGACCAGTCTTGAAAGCCAAAGGTATTATCAACTAGCCATTCAATATTTAGTCCATCAAGCTCTGTGCTATCTACATCTACCCTAATATCACTATCAGTATGAACATATTTAGGGAGTATATAGCTGATAGTAGGCACAGGATAGACTTTGAGTGCTTGCTCATAGTTATAAGTTCTTCCTCCATCATCAGTGAATGATGCCTTTAGAGTGTATTCTCCCTTATGATTAAATTGGATCATTCCACCATCATTTGAAAGATTCCCAGTGACAAAGTCAGAAAGCTTAACCTCCTTACCATCTTTTACAAGGTACCAATCAGCAATATGATCTCCGATTTCTCCAAATGTAGCTTCAACTTTTATGGTATCGTCTGTATGAAATATTTCAGGAAGATAAAACCCAGCTGAGCCTACAGGATATACTGTAATAGCTACAGTTTCCTTGAATACTCTTCCGGTCTTATCAATTAATGAAATACTTAGGTTATATACTCCCTTTTCTTTAAAACGTATATTGCTTTTTCCTATTGAGACGTTGCCCTCAATGAAATCTTCAATAATAACTACTTTGCCATTTTGAGTAAGTGACCATTCAATCTCCATCTCTTCTGCATTCTTTGTTTCTGTATTTAATGTGATGGTCTTATCTGTATGTGTTATATTTGCAAGCTCCATTTTTATTTCTGCTAATGGATATACAGTAGTAATATCTGATACTGTAACTTCTTTACCTAACTCATCAGTAATTGTGGCACTTAGTTCATATACTCCATTAGTCTTAAATAATATTAAGCCACCACTACCTGTAAGTTCTCCAGTAATTACAGTTTCAAGGTCTATTTCTTTGCCATCTTTTTTAATCGTCCATATCAAGGAATTATCTCCTAGATTCTCAGTGACAAGATCCACAGCTACTGTAGTATCAGTATGTGCTGTTTCAGGCAAGCTAAATTGTGCTGATATAACTGGATAGATGCTGACAGTCTGTTCACAGACAACTGTTCTGCCCCTACTGTTTAATGCCGTAGCAGAAAATGTATAACTACCTGTAGACTTAATTTTAATTACTCCACCTTCTGCTTTCAATTCTCCATCTAACACAGAAGAAATCTCAGTAGGAATACCATTTTTAGTAACTGTCCATGCTACGGATTTTACATTTCTGCTAGTTGGAATAATTTTTATTTCTTCTCCAACATAAGCAGTGTTTGGAAGTGTATAAGCATATTTCGGTGCAGGAACATAAGATGAACCTCCATTTGAGGATGAACCATTATCTGAAGGCTTATCTTCTTGCTCCACATCAGGAGAATCTACAGGATCTTCTTCTATTTTATCAGTGGCTTCTTCTTGTTTAATTATCTCTTTAATTTCATCATGCTTATCAAGGATTTCAAAGGCTTCACCTCGTGTTGCCTCTCCGTCAGGACGTATTGTTCCGTCTGGATAGCCAGAGATTATATTGTAATGTTTGCCAGCACAGATATATTCACGTTCTTCTTCTGTCAAATCATTTTCATCGGTAAACCCTGTATTACAAAGACAATCCACGCTATGATTATTCTTGCCTATGGCTCTAACTAACATTTTAATCATTTCCAATCGGGTGATAGGCTCATCTGGAAAATATTTAGTACCATATTCTTCTTTGATGATAATACCTGCATCAATAAGTGCCTCAATTTCTTTTTGAGCAAAATGTCCTGCAATATCCTCAAATACTATATTAACCGTATTTGTTTCCTTTGGCTCAAGTTCCATGATTCTTGCTAAAAGAGCAGAAAATTCTCCTCTTGTAATTATTTCATCTGGATGAGAAAGTCCATCTGGATATCCATGAATTACACCCTTTCTTGCAAGATTATTAATTGCATCTTCAGCCCAATGACCTACACTATCAGAAAATACAAACCTTGTTGCATAGGCAGAGCCTACAAAACTGGTAATTAAAATACAAACTACCAAAAGAATATTTATTATTCTCTTTGATTTATGATTCATTTTAAACTTTCCCCCTTTTAGCCTGCATAGTTAAACATTTCATTGATTCGCTCTTCTAATGTTGGCATTACTACTTCACCAAATAATGCATAAAGTCCAGCAAGGAGCAATGCTCCTAAAACTACGGCAATTAAAATTTTTACAGCTGTATCAATATATCCTTCTCCACGGTTATTACTAACTGCTACCTTTGCTGCGACAGCCTTTCTTGTTATAAATTCATTTGCTTTTCTTAACATATTTTTCATCCTGTTTTCCTCCATTATTTTTTAATTTTCTAGGGTTTTATTTTTTTAAATACTCATATTCATATCTTGTATCTGACCCTTTCCTTCAAAATCAATTTCTTTAAATCCGAAACGATCTACATAATAAAACTCACTGCCATTGTCATCATATAGCTCAACTACATCTGACATTGACAGTGAGTGTCCAGTAAATCCACGAGGATGATTTAGATTAAACTTTGAATAGATAGATTCTAAATCATTTGTTTCTATTTCTCCTTCATATACAAGCTCATAGTTATTTTTATCTGGCTCTCCAAAGTTTTCTTTAAGTTCCTCATATCCAATAAACTTACATTCAGCACTTATATCAGCTCTTAGCTGCCAGATACGACAGTCTTTAAGAGGTACTGGTCTTTCATTATTAATAAGGAGTACACCTTCTTTTGAAAGTCTTTCAAATACACCCTCTGTCCATTTTGGTTTAAGCTTACGGTTACTAAGCCACTGGCTGAATTCTTCATTTTGAAACATAGGATCTACTATTGCATTACCATCTTCCATATATCCTGAAGGATTTCCATAATAAAATATACAGCCATTTTTTAGTTCAATACCTCTCATGATTTACCTCCCATCATTTAATCTCCATAGACAATATCCTCCATCATAATCCTTTCTTCTAATTCTCTGATGCAGATACCTGACATCTCAAAGATATCAATAACAAACTTTGGTACATCGGCTATATCATAGTCATAATCTGCCTGCATCACTATGATTTCCCCACTGTCTTCTTCTGTACAAGCACAAAGCTTTGCATCCTTTGGAATACCAGCTTCTTCAAGAAGATAATCAGGAACGATAATCTCATCAAATTCTTCAAATCTCTCACAGTAGGAGCAATCATGACATCTCCCACAAATCCCTGCTAGATGAACGATTAATTCTTCCGAGAGATTTTTAAGCCCTTCTGACACCTTTATAAGCTCCATTGCATTCATAGTTGTTTTCATAGCTACAACAGCATTCTCTAAGGTGTTAAATTCAATTTCTTCACACCCTGTAAGGTCTGCTGCATTAAGTATTTCATTTGGTAAACTAATGTTGTTGTCTAAAGATTCTTTAATCATTTTCATTATAAATTCCTCCTTGTTTTCCTAGACATTTTTCATTTCAAATAAATTAATTTGTGATGGAGAGTTTATCTCCCTTTCGTGCATATCATAATTTGCTACCAGTATTTCTGGAAACTGAGCACCATTATCATAGCGCTGTTTAATATTATTGATACGGGTATAACTTTCAATTTGAATGTTCGGTGCATCATATAACTCTCTAATAAAAGAACAGTCATTGTAGGAAAGTAAGAACTTTCCCTCAATGCCCATAAGAGTATCTCGAAGTCTTATATGATCTTCTTTCTTAAATCCATCTTCACCAACATTTTTATAATACTTTTCTGTTTCAAAATACGGTGGATCTGCATAGAAAAAGCTGACAGGACGATCATACTGCCTTATCAGCTTTTCAAAATCTTTATTTTCAACCACTACTTTGCTAAGTCTTCTATGTGCCTGTTCAATTAATGGAAAGTTGCCCCACATATCATGAGGCTGACTTCCGAAGCTTGTAAGGCCTGATGCATAGCTATAGCGAATCAATTGATAAAAATATGAGGCTCTTATTACATCACTTTCTGTACTGTCTCTTGCAAGTGCCTCCTTTACTATGTTGAAATCTTCACGGGAGTTTAACACAAAATACAGTGCATCTATTAATTCGTTTGGTTTCTCCCTTACACAGCGATAAAGATTGGTTAAGAGTCCATTAAAATCGTTATATACTTCAAAATCATTGCCCGGTGGCTTATGAAACAATACCCAGCCTCCGCCTCCAAACACTTCTATATATCGTTCATAATATAAGGGAAAGAGAGATACAATTAATTCTCTTAAAGACTTCTTGCCACCTATCCAACTCATAAAACTATTAATACTTCATCACCTCTCTCTTACCTCCTTATCAAGATCTAATCTCAATTGTCCGTTTGCATCTGGAAAATGCTCTAAAGCTTTGACTAGTCCCCTCTTTGCTTTTGTAATTTCTCTAATTCGACTTGTCATCTGCCCTATACTAGCAAGCAATTCCTTTCTATCAGCAGCATAATAATATCCATTGTCACCACTGCATATGGGATTGCCATCATTCCTTAATTGATTGACTAATTTCCTGACAGCTCTTGAACTGATACAGAATCTACTTTGCAGATATGCACTGGGGACTGCCTTAGAGGTTCCAATATGATACTCTTTCATATAAATTAAAAAATCATGTTCCACCTCCTCGCCTCCTTTCTCATGCCATGTTTCATAACACTGTGGATATGATTGTTTTTGGGCAACAAAAAAGGCCGACTGCTATGCTGTAATTTACAGCAAACAATCGGCCTTTTTATTTTTGGGTATAAAAAAACACGGATATCTTCCGTGCTACCTTAAAATATTAAGTTATGGGATATATCAATAAGAAAATTTACTACTCCATTGATATTCCCATACTATCTAGTTTTTTACTGAATTCATAGTGAAACTGTTCCCCGTTTGATTTTATAAAACCATTTTTGCAAGGCGCTAACCCTCTATTATCAATATCTGCTTTTGCATATAGAGTATAATCAAAGTTGTCTCCAAGTATGGTATCAGGTTCTACAATACCATTCTTTCTTGCAATTAGTCTGCCGTATCTTTCAAGTTTTTCTTCCTTTGGAGCAAAGTCATAACAGTTTAGATTCTGTGAAATATCAAGAGCAAAGTCAAGTCTAGTACAACCTTCAAGCTCCATTGCTGACTCTAAATGCTCTGTAAAGAAAGCCATCCCTTGTCCTTGCTCATCACAGGCATATCCAAAGTTATTACCATCAGATATTAATTCTTCTATGGAGTCATATTGTTCTGCCAGCTCTTTAATATTAGGGAATACGCACTTTGCATCTAATAAAGCACATCTACTCCACTTATTTGTACCAAGTGCATCTAAGGCTATTGCCATTTCATCAGGTTCTAAACTAGAAAATTCATAGTCAGGCAAGTTTACCCATACCCCTTCAGGATAATCTTTATTACCTACCTTAATTTTAACGGTCCAATCATCCCCTGTCATCTTATCTGAGTTTGAGCCATCATAGATTTGTTTGAGAATATTTCTCTGATATACATATCCATTGTCCGTAAAAACTCCATTAAAATCTTCATGATATTCGCTACCAAGCAGATCTATTTTAATAAAAGGAAGGATCTCATTAGATGCACATTCCTTGTGTCTTGCTACGTATTCTCCAAGAGTTTTATTATCGGTAGCTTTATAATAAAAATCAAAATTACTTAGTTGCTCTGTTAGATTTATCAAATCTGATGCATTATTGGCCTCCACAATCTGAACAGCACCCTCTAGAATATATTTTTCTTTGACTGACATTTCAGCAAATCTCTTTTCTAGATATTCATTTTCTTTCTCTGTTCCTTCAATATCTTTCCATAGATATTCTAAGTTTTTCATAAACTCATTCCTCCCATACCTTGTGATTGCTCTTTTGAAGGCTCATCTGACTCTTTCATCTCTTCTTCCTGCGGACGAGATAACACTTTAAAATTATCTTCTCCAGGAATAAGACCAAGACCTCTTCCATTATCCCATTTCATGTGTATGGTTCCAATGTCATCTACCCCTATCACTGTTCCCTTTGTACCTTTTTCAACGCCTTGTATATCATCCATTGTTGAAATTAATTCAATTCGTGTGCCTATAGGATAGCCGTTCTTAATTCTTTCTACTTGATTCCTATCATTGTTCAAATTTCATACCTCCCATTTTTTGATTTTCTTCTATACCCATTTCCTCAGCTGTTTTAATAAACCAGTTATCACTGTTCCAAAAGCTAATATAAATATCTCCCATCTCAGTACTAATTTCTCTCTGCTCAAAACCCTCTGCCCAGCCATCAGACGCCTGTCCAGTTACATTTTCTTTAATCTTTTCAAGCTCCTTTGGAGTCAAATCACCATTTAAAGTAAGAATAGCCACCCCCATTAGTTCTCCTTCTACAAGCTCAACAGAAAACACATACTTTGATACTTTTGCATTCACACTGTCATGGTCATCATAATATCTCATCAAACCTCTTTGATCTTCTTCTGGAAGATTATTCTCCTCTATAGCCTTTAGGATTACATCTATATACTCTACTACTTCAGCATTTGAAATTTTCTGTGGTTCATTTGCATATTCTTTATAACCATATTCATTTTCTATATCATATGTTGTTATCCTAAGAGGCATATACAGTTTTAAGGTATTCAATTCTTCTTGTTCAGGAAATACCATTCCAAGACTTTCAAATAATAAATTGGCAAGTTTTTGATTATATCCATGGTAAGTGATATATCCTTTCTCTGAAAACGCTCCAAATTCATTTGCCATTTTCTCCTGTCCATATCTTTTAAAGTCAATGTATTCTTCAAGATTTGAATCATATTCAAAATGTCCCGACTCACAAATCATATATCTTCCATAGTTTTCTACACTATGGATACCATCAAATAATTCAAATTCATACATAGAATCTGCTAGTGCAAAGATTTCTTCAACAGTTCGAGGTTTAACATAGTCCATAAGTTTTTCAAAATATTCTATATCATGGTTGCCTATTTCCTTATAATATTCTGCTAATTTATTTAAGGTATCTATCTTAATTAATGGTGTTGTATCAGCGGAAATGATATTTATTATTCTATCTGAAAAGTTATGGATATCAATTGCAACTTCACAATCATGTAAGTAAGGAGTTTCTAATCTCAACAGTGCCTTTTCAATTTCAACATCAGAACAAGGAAGATAGATAAATTCATTTGTACCTTTTGCTGTCAGCTGTATTGTTGCCACAGTTTCTTTCCAATGATATGGTGGAAACTGCTTGCCATTATATATTTGCTCCGGCACATTTGAATTTATATATAAGACTCCATAAGGAGTAATTCTAGAATTAGGATTGTTTTTTATCACTCCCATAGCAAAAGATTCACCGTCAAGTTCATCTAATTCTTTTACTGTTGCTGCTTGCTTTTCTGATAGATATATATCTTTGCCTACAGTTTCCAGATTATTAAAATCACTTACAAGGCTATAGCAATAAGTATTAAAACTTAGATTGATTAATTCTGCTATTGTCTCAGGATTTTCTGCAAAGGCAGAAGCTAAAAATACTTTTCTTTCCTTTGTGTCGAAACTATCCATCCTCTTAAATAGAAAGTTTAGTTCATCGATATTGCACTCTTTACCTTTTAGAACTTCATTGATATCTGGATCATAAACTACTTCTTCAATATAGCAGTTGGGAGCAATTGAAGTTTCAAGCTCCAGCTGATTATATACATTGGATATTTCACTTTCCCCATAAGGGAAATTAAACATAATTGACTCATCTTCTTTTCTGTCGATTCTTTTTAATCTAATTAGCATATCTCTCCTCCATCCTATTTTTTAATTGAAAATACATTTGCACCATACTTTGCAATTAATGATGCGTTAATTATTATCTTAAATGCAGTATCATCAATAAGTTCTTTATCTGCTATTTCACTGATTCTTATATATTCTTTACCTGACCATATAGTTTTTGCTGTTTGGTAAAGGGCATAGCCTTCTGTACTAATTTTTCTAAGATGTATATTGGAAAAATCAAAGCCATTTAAACAGACCGCATGCTCCGAGATATTCCATAATACTTCATCAGCAGTTAGGAGAAATATTACAGCAAGGTAGCTTGGCGATCCATCCTCTATATCAATATCTTGTTTCTGAATTAAATGATAAAATCTTCCCTTGTGGTTATGATTTAAAAATAGTTCTCCAGCAAATCTATTACTAAGTAATTTCAATCTTTCTTTTAGAGCATAGTTTTTTATACTTCCAAAGCAATCTCTTATCAGATCCGTATATCCAATTTCATCTGCCTCTAGTTTTTCTTTGAAACAAAAGCAGTCATTAGGGTTACCTCTGCTTTTAACCTTTGCTACACAACCATTACAAATACTAATTCCTCCTTCACAATTAAAGTGATTATTAATGACTATTCCACTTCTTCTTTGAGGAAAATTAGGTGCCAGCATCATTAGCTGCTCTATTCCTTCTAAGGATGTTCCATACATAAAATATCTTGACATTGTTCTCAGTCCTTTCTATTGGTTTATTGAAATAAAAAAGAGGCGAAGACTATCGATCATAAGTTGACCGAAGACTTCGCCTCTTAGAATTGCTATATTTAGTTTTAGATTTTATATAAAACAAAAGCACCAAGAATTTTATCTCAGTGCTGTTGAAGTTTTTACATGTTATTGTTAGTATAAAAGATATGTTCATTTTCTGCTAATGGAATGTTACACTCTTAATCAGCGATTAAAAAATATTTTTTGTACTGTTATAGCTTCTTTACATTCAAAGCTCTAAAAGCATTTAATACTGCAATGATAGTTACACCTACATCTGCAAATATAGCTGCCCACATAGTAGCTATTCCAAAAGCACTCAAAATAAGAACAATTATCTTTATTCCAATTGCAAATACTATGTTTTGATTTGCAATTTTTAATGTCTTTTTAGAAATCTTCATTGCAGTAGCAATTTTCGATGGCTCATCAGTCATAATTACAATATCAGCAGCTTCAATGGCTGCATCAGAACCTAAACCACCCATTGCTATTCCAATATCTGCACGAGCTAATACAGGTGCATCATTGATTCCGTCACCGACAAAGGCGAGTTTACCTTTTGTGGATTTTTGTGAAAATAATTCTTCTAGTTTTTCAACTTTGTCTGCTGGCAATAGTTCTGCATAAACCTTATCAAGACCAAGCTCTTTAGCAACTTTTGAACCAACACTTTTATTATCACCTGTCAACATAACTGTTTGCTTAATATTAGCTGCCTTAAGTTCCTTGATTGCTTGTGCTGAATCTTCCTTTACCTCATCGGCAATTACAATGTAACCTATATATTTATTATTAACAGCAACATGTACAGCAGTACCGATCAGCTCTCCCTTGAAATAAGGGATATCCATCATTTTCATAAGTTTGATATTTCCTGCCATAACCTTTTTGCCATCTACTGTTGCAATAACACCATGACCTGATATCTCTTCTACATCTGAAATACGTCCATTGTCTATTTCTTTGCCATATGCACGTTTCAGTGAAAGTGAAATCGGATGATTGGAATAGCTCTCCACATATGCAGTTAATTCAAGTAGCTCTTCTTTGGAAACTCCTTCTGGATGAATTTCCTGTACATTAAATACACCTTTCGTTAGTGTACCTGTTTTATCAAAAACAACAATCTCTGTTTGAGCCAATGCTTCAAGGTAGTTACTACCTTTAACTAAAATACCTTTTTTTGAGGCTCCACCTATTCCACCGAAGAAACTCAAAGGAATTGAAATAACTAAAGCACACGGACAGGATACCACAAGGAATGCTAGTGCTCTATATATCCAATCACTAAAAGTCGCCCCGTCTATAACAAGAGGCGGTATAATAGCTAGAAAAACTGCAATTATAACCACAACTGGTGTATAATATCTCGCAAACTTAGTAATAAATTGTTCTGAATTGGATTTTTTACTACTTGCATTTTCAACTAAATCAAGAATTTTGCTTACAGTAGATTCTCCAAATTCCTTGGTAACCTCTGCTGTAATAACTCCATTAATATTGATGCAACCACTCAGGATATCACTTCCTACTTCTACTTCACGAGGAACAGATTCACCAGTAAGTGCCGATGTGTCAATCATTGAACTTCCCTCTATTACCTTGCCATCAAGAGGAATTTTTTCTCCTGCTTTAATTACAATAATATCTCCAATTTGTACTTCATCTGGGTCAACTTTGACAAGTTCATCGCCTTTTTTAACATTTGCATAATCTGGTCGAATATCCATAAGGCTTGCAATTGACTTTCTCGACTTGCCAACTGCATAGCTTTGAAACAGTTCTCCAACTTGATAAAACAGCATAACTGCAACACCTTCAGGATACTCACCAATAAAAAATGCACCAATTGTTGCAATACTCATTAAAAAGTTTTCATCGAAAACTTGACCTTTAAAAATATTTTTTACAGCTCTTTTTACAACATCTCCACCTACAATAATGTAACTTATTATAAAGAGAGCAATCTGTAACCATTCATTATTTAAATTAAGCAATACTGCTGTAGCTAACAAGGCTGCACCAATAATTATTCGCCATAGTCGTTTTGTCATACTAAATAGCCTCCTTTAAGCCTTTTTCATAGTTGTATCGGGTTCAATTTTTTTAACTATTTTTTCGGCCTCTGCTATTATTGTTGGCATTTTTTCATCCTCACCATCAATAACGAGTTTTGTGGTCATAAAGTTAACAGTAGCTTCTTTCACTCCATCAAGCTCATTAATAGCCTTTTCCATTTTTGCCGCGCAATTTGCACAATCTAAACCTTCAAGTATAAATTTCTTTTTCATTATTAAATCCTCCTAAATATTATTTGTAATTTTATTTTGAATACTACAAGTCTTTTTCAAATTTTCTTGAAGCATTGCTCATTTGAAATGAAGACTTAAATATCTGCCCAAATATCTTCAAAAAATATTCTATTCTACCGCATTACTACTTCTCGTTGATGTGAATTAGACCTTGGTCAAATATTTCTCTTACATGATCGTCAACTAACGAATAATATACTACTTTGCCTTCTTTTCTGTTTTTTACTAAATTAGCTTGTTTTAAGACTCTCAGCTGATGGGAAATTGCTGATTGTGTCATGTTAAGTAATACAGCGATATCACAAACACACATTTCAGATTCATGTAAAGCCCATAGTATCCTGATTCGTGTTGAATCTCCAAATACTTTAAATAATTCTGCTAAATCGTAAAGGCTTTCTTCTTGAGGCATTTTATCTCTAACTTGATTTACAATATCCTCATGAATTACATTGCAGTCACATCTTTCAATTGAATTAAATTTTTCAGTCATATTATCACCTCTTTTTAAATCATTTCATCTGAATACTTGAACAAACATTCATGCGTTGTGTATTTATTATATTATTGTTTTTCTCATATGTCAATAGTTATATGAGCATTTATTCAAGTGTTTTTTAAATATGTTTCTGAAATATTCCATAGTACTTCATCAGCAGTTAGGAGAAATATTACTGCAAGGTAGCTTTGCAATCCATCCTCTATATCAATATCTTGTTTCTGAATTGAATGATAAAATCTTCCCTCGTGGTTATGATTTAAAAATAGTTCGCCAGAAAATTTGCTACTTTTAATACCTCCTTCACAATTAAAATGATTATTAATGACTATTCCACTTCTTCTTTGAGGAAAATTAGGTGCCAGCATCATCAGCTACTCTATCCCTCCCAGTGATGTACCATACATGAAATATCTTGACATTGTTCTCAGTCCATTTTTCTATTAGTTTTTGAAATAAAAAAGAGACGAAGCCTATCGATCATAAGTTGACCGAAGACTTCGCCTCTTAGAATTTCTATATTTAGTTTTGGATTTATAGAAAAAATATTAATTTTGTTACAGTTCTAACTTTATAAAGCAACTTAATACAAAGAAATTATTTCATGGATAATCCCTTATCTATTGCATCCTGAATTATTTTATGGCAGCACTTACCTAATGGATTTTTCTTCTGACATTGTGAATTTCCCATTGCACCCGTAATCTTTAGAACCTCTTTCATATTATTAGCACCATCTTTTATGACAGCATTTATAACTTGTTCCTCCGTTACTTTACTACAGTAGCACGCATATTTAGGATTAGCGTCTTTCTTAAACCATATGGGCACTTTTAATTGTTGTTTATTAAATTTGATATTAGATTTTGTATTGTAGTAAGTAATATCACATTCCTCACTCATACACAAAAAATAATCGTTGTCGCTAACTTGCTCCGTTAGCTCGTTGAGTACCATATGATTTACTGTAATATTTTTTACAAGAGTTCCTTGTTTTTCACATACAGGGCATAGATTATTTTTTTTTGCTATGGTTATAGATTCTGATTCATTTCCACAGCAAGACATATTTGGATTATTGCCTTCTTCTTTTTCAATCATTGATTGTCTTCCTCCTTTACTTATTCAGCACAACAGCTAAGTTTTTTCATATCCCTATCAAAGGATTGCGCAACAAGTTTTATTGCTTCTGACATAGTAGGGTATACGTGTATAGTATTTGATATATCAGTGCTTGTGAGATTAAATTGTAATGCTAAGGTTGCCTCTTGGATAATATCTGCCGCTAACTCACCTATAACATGAACCCCCAGAATCTTTTTAGTATCTTTGTCAATAATCATCTTTACAAAGCCTTGAGTATTTCTAATTGCAGCTGCTTTTGGGACTAATCCCATATCTAAAGTCCTACTATTAACTTTTAATCCTAACTCTATAGCTTCAGATTCCTTAAGTCCTACAGATGCCACTTGAGGGCTAGTAAATATTGCATGAGGAACTGCTTTATAGTTAGGCTTTCTTATATTGTTCTGAGTAGCATTTTCACCCGCTACTGAACCTTCATGGGCATTTACCGTAACAAGCATATAGTTTCCAATAACATCACCAGCCGCATAAACATTAGGATTTGATGTTTGTAAATATTCATTAATTTTTATAAAACCTTTTTCATCTACTATTACTCCTGCCTTTTCCAGCCCCATGTTATCAGAGTTTGGAGTTCTCCCTGTGGCTATTAGTAATTGGTCACCTTCAAAAGTCTGTTCATTCCCGTCTTTTATAACAGTTACATACTTTCTATTATTTTCTTCATACACTTTTTGAAATGAAATATCTGTCACAATATTTATTCCATGGTTTTTTAGTGCTTTTTCTAAGGCATCAGAAATTTCAGGCTCTTCATTTTTAACTATTCTTCCGCTTCTTTGTAGAATTGTAACCTTTGAACCAAACATAGAAAACATTTGAGCAAACTCAACAGCGATCCAGCCACCACCTATAATAATTAATTTTTCAGGTAACTTATCTAACTCCATAATTTCAATATTGGTTAAGTATTTTACACATCCTAAGCCATCAATCTTAGCAATAGAAGACCTAGAACCAGTTGTAATTATATATTTAGAAGCCTTATACTGTTCTTCATTTATCTGTATGGTATCTTGATTAATAAATTCAGCCTTACCTTTAAGTAAGGTAATATTTTTATCATTTTCATAAATATCGATATATTTTTCTTTTCTTAGCTCTGCTAGAAGATTATCTTTTTGCATAATAATCTCTTTAAAATCTAAACTCACTTGTTTCATATTGATGCCCTCAAAAGGGTTCTCTTGTCCAAAATGATATATTTCTGCTGCTCTTAGCAAGTTCTTGGTAGGCACACATCCTACATTTAAACATGTTCCTCCAATTACTCCACTTTCAACAACTGCAACCTTTTTATTAAACTGAGAAGCCTTAATTGCTGCGGCAAATCCTGCCGAGCCACCTCCAATAATAATTAAATCAAAGTCTTTTGCATTTTCGCTCATTTCATCCCTCCTTGTTTTCGGTATACTTTTCATTTTTTAATATTTCACAAGTACATATTTTATCCGTATTTCCGTCAGCTATAGATTGACCTAATTTAACAAGTGCTATCACTCTTTCATCTGAAATAGAGTAGTAAATATTCTTTCCATCCTTTGACGATTTCACATAGTTGCACCATTTCAAGCATTTTAACTGCATTGAAATAAGACTTTGAGAACACCCAATATCCTCTGTTAATTCTCCCACATTTTTAGGACCATCTATTAAGGAAAGTATAATTCTATATCTTGTAGGATTTGATAATCCATGAAAGAATTTAGTATATACTTCAATTTGTTCATCACTAATTTGCATACTTTACCTCCTAAATAAAACATGATGTATAATTAGCCCAACTAAAGCTATTGTCATACTCCACACAATTGTTCTAGTATTTTTTGAAACATTATCGTTTCTTACAATAAAGTAAAATTCATCCTTAATAAGAATAAACATATCAATATATATTGATATGTTTATTCTACCACAATATGAACATGAGTACAATAGAATTTAGCAGCATAGATTCTATCAACTATACATAATTTTCTACTGACGTACATTATATAAAGTTTCCTCCAGCCCATCAGATTATTATTCCATGTTTCCATACTTGTTTTCCTATTTTTTCCCTATCATCACTCAATTTATCTAATGTCATCTATATTTTTGCCTATTTTTAAGGGTCAAAAAACGGTGTTTTTTTGCTCTTTATTCGCTCAAAAACTGTCCTCAAACCACTATATGTTGTGGTTGAACTCTATTATTTCTTCTTCGAGCCACAATACGTCATCAGAATTATACTCTCAACGTGCGCTGTTCTAGGGAACATATCCATTAACTTTAACTTCTCTATATTATATCCTCTATCTTCAAAAATTTTTAAATCCCTAACTAAAGTTACAGGATTACATGATATATAAACAAAGCTTTCTGGATTAAAGTCTATTATTCTATCAATTGCTTTTGGGTGTATTCCATCTCTAGGTGGGTCTATTATAATTAGGTCAGGTTTATCCGAAAGTGCTTCTACTCCATCAAAAACATCTGCTGCAATAAACTCTACATTGTCCAAGTTGTTAAGTTTAGCATTATTTCTTGCCATTTCTACTGCTTCTTCTACTATTTCAATTCCAATAACTTTTTTTGAAACCCCTGCCATCATCTGTGCAATCGTTCCAGTTCCAGAATATAGGTCGAATATTACCCTGTCTTTTTTCTCTCCTGCAAATTCTCGAGCAATTGAATAAAGCTTTTCTGCTCCAATTGTATTTGTTTGAAAAAATGAAAATGGTGATATTCGGAATTTTAATCCAAGTATTTCTTCTTGTATAATATCTGTCCCAAATAACAATTCAGAACTATCCGCTTGAACTACATCTCCTAGACCATCATTTATGGTATGGATAACACCTGTGATTTTACCTTCTAAATTATCAATTCCTATTAGTATATTTTTAAAATCTTCTTTATTAAACTCAATTTGACTTGAAGTAACTAAATTAACTAGAATCTCTCCTGTTGTTGCAGCTCTTCTTATCACCAAATGTCTTAGTAATCCTTCATGTGAGCTTTTATGATAAAAGGGCAGGTTATGATTCTCAAAATAACTCCTTACAATTTCTCTTATAATTGTAAAATCTTGATTTATAATATTACAATCATCTGTATTTACAATGCTATAAAAGTTACCCTTTACATGCAGTCCAAGTGCAAGTGGTCCATCTTTTACTTCATCTCCAAATGTATACTCCATCTTATTTCTATATCCAGTTAAAACTGGGGATGATTCTATGCCTAAAATATCTACATCTAAATTCTCTCTTTCAAATAAGCTTTTTACACCATTTAACTTAAGATCCAATTCATCTTGATAACTCAATTGTTGATAAACACAGCCTCCACATATCCCAGTATGAGCACACCCCTTTTCTTTTTCAAGTGGGGAGCTTTCTAAGACCTCCATTATTTTACCTTCTTTGTGATTTTTCCTGTTTCTTGTCAACTTTACTCTTACCTTTTGACCTGGGATTCCTCCCTTTACTTTAACCGCTTTATCCTCATAGCTTCCCTTTCCCTTGTTTGGAAATTCAAGCTCTTCTATCTCCATCTCTATAATTTTATTTTTTCTCAACATTTTACCCTCCAACTATGCTTTTTTTGAATTAGTAAATTAAAACTTCTTAAGAGTATTAATTGATTTTAACTATACCACAATTCCCAGAAAATATTAACCCCAGCAGTTTTAAAAATACTCCTGTAAAGTAGTCAGTGGAATAAATACTAATACTTATACGAAAAAAAGATGTGGCAAAGAGAAATTTCTTTCTCTAAACAACATCTTAATAAATCATTCATGTTCAAATATGAAATTTACAAATATGTTAATAACAAATACAAGCAATTTCATATATGGTTAATCTAAATTACAATAGTGTCCTGTGAATTTTTAATTTTTTATTATTTCTATTTTTTTATACAAGTCACACTCTAAAGTAATCCCACTTTCAAACAATACCTTATTAACAAATACATCAGCAATCTTAGGATCGAATTGAGAACCAGAGCATCTCATTATTTCTTTTGCAGCCTCATCTTTGCTTATAGCAGTCCTATAGCTTCTTTCGCCGGTCATTGCATCATAGGCGTCAGCCACAGCAATAATTCTAGATTCTAATGGTATTTGTTCTCCTATAAGCCCATTAGGATACCCTTGCCCATCCCATCTCTCGTGATGACAGAGGATAAAGTTTTCAAGATCTGAAAACTCATCACTTGAACTTAATATTCGCCAACCCGATTCTGGATGTTTTTCTATCTCCTGTCTTTCTTTAGTATTTAGTTTTCCTGCTTTATTAAGAATTTTTTCGTCTATACTTATTTTACCGATATCATGAATTAACCCTGCAATTCTAATCCTACTTATATCATCCTTCGTAAAATTCAATTTAATTGCAATTGCTTCACATATTTTACTAACTCTTGCTGAATGCAAAGACTCTCTTTTGCTCTTTTCAAATAAAGTGTTCATTATAATGTCAATTGTCTTACTCCTCATACTCGACCGCTCATACAACTTGAGTCTATACATATGATTTTCTGCGTTTGCTAATACGTCGTTTATTTCTTCTAATTCTGAAATTTTTGTAGCATATCCGTAGGAAATAGACAACTCAAGATTTGAAATCTTTTCATTTACAGACAACTCTTTAATTAGATTTGCAATTCGTTTCGTCTCAACATCATCTGTCTTAGGTAGTATTATGACGAATTCATCTCCTCCAAGTCTGGCAATAATATCATCATCTCGAGATACTTTCTTTAGTACTTCTGCAACTTTCTTAAGAAGTTCATCACCAGCCTTATGACCAAATGAATCATTTATAATTTTTAATCCGTTTACATCAGTCATTATAACTGACAATGGAAGGTTATCTGTTGTATCAATTTTGTTTAACTCTTCTTCGAAAAATCTTCTGTTATGCAAACCCGTAAGCTGATCATGATAACTCAAATAGATAAGTTTATCTTGATACTTTTTTTTCTCCGTAATATCTGTAACAAGAACCGCAAACTGTCCTTTTTGAGGTGAATACGAATAAGTGGCATAATACTTTCCTGTTCTTTCTAAATAGTTTTCATAATAGATTGGCTCACCTTTAAGCGCTACTTTGCCAAATATATCAATCCAGTATTGTTCTACATTAGGTATTACTTGTGTTATTCTTTTGCCTATCGACATTTCTTTCGTGATACCGAGTAACTTTGTATAGCTATCATTAATATCAAGAAATACATAATCAACAGTTTTCCCATCAGCATCTGTTATGATCTCATGCAATGCTAGTCCTTGTGTCATAGATGTATAGAGGAGTTTGTATTTTTTTTCACTAGCTATTAGCTCTTCCTTAGCCTTTTTGCTATTTGTTATATCTTGGTAAGCACCCCAAATACTTTTAGTATTCCCTTCTGAATCTGTTTCAGCCTCACCCCGTACCCAAACGCATCCATTCAATCCATCTATAGTTACCGTATCAAGCTCCAGTTCGTAAGGGGTTCCTAAAACTCTTGTGCGCTCAATGGAAGTCGATAGTAAATCCCAACTTTCCTGAGTAAAGAACTTCATATGTTCTGTTAAAGGTGGAGGTGGAAGTGTCTGATCAAGACCAAACATTTTATACATTTCCTCTGACCAAACTATTTGATTTGTCTCAAGGCTCATCCTCCACGTTCCTATATGAGCAATTCGCTGTGTTTCTAAAATATCTTTAATATTCTGCTCAATCTGCGCTTTTCTCAACCTGTTTTATTTTCTTATACCTGCATCTTTAATCTCACGATCTATTACTCCCGTCAGTCTGGTCATATTGCTTTTCATAATAAAATCAGTGCACCCAGCTTTTAAAAGATTAATGGCCTTTTCCTCTCCAATTGTACCAGATATAACTATTAAAGGTATGTCTAGGTCATATTCCCTTAATATATTTAAAACTATGTATGGGCTAAAATTAGGCATAGTAAAATCACAAAGAACAACATCCCAGTATTTCTCGCTTAGTGATTGCTTTAGATCATTTTCATTATCAATAATTACATATTCAACATTGTTAGTCTTAGAAATTTCATATAAAATAAGTTCTGCATCAACTTTTGAATCATCGATTATTATGGCCCTAAAAGTGGTATTCAATATACCGCCTCCTCAAATATTAATTTTTTTGAATTCAATTATAGTTAATCCCGAGGGGCCTCATTTATTATTGCCCAAAATGAACCCAATTGCTTAATTGCTATTATAAATTCTGAATACTCAACAGGTTTAACAACATAAGCATTTACACCTAAATCATAACCCATAATGATATCTTTTTCTTCCTTTGAGGATGTTAAAATTACTACTGGAATTCGTTTTAATAAAGGATCTCCTTTAAGCTCTTTCAATACTTCGAGCCCACTTACTTTTGGAAGTTTTAGATCAAGAAGTATGATGGCCGGATTTACTCTAGGCCTATCAGCAAAGTTCCCTCTGCAGTAGATGTAATCCAAAGCTAAAGCTCCATCCGCTACTGTATCAACTTTATTTGCTAAGTTAATCGATTCTAGTGCGGATAATGTCAACTCCGCGTCGTTAATACTATCTTCAACCAATAAAATACGCTTTAATTTCGTCATCTTTATTCCTCCTTATATTTTGGCAAAGTAAAGTAAAATGCTGCTCCCTCATCTATCTCTCCCTCTGCCCATACCCTACCACCGTGTTTTTGAACTATTCGTTTAACATTGGCAAGGCCAATTCCAGTACCTTCAAAATCATTCTGACTGTGAAGCCTTTGAAAAACTCCAAATAGCTTTTCAATATACTGCATATCGAATCCTGCACCATTATCTTTTATATGAATAATCACATAATCTTTTTTCTCAGCATCAGGCTCAAATCCAATTTCAATCATTCTTAATTCTTTTAAACTAGTAAATTTCAAAGCATTAGAAATAAGATTCCCAAAGACTTGCCTAATCATACTATTATCACCGCTTATATCAGGAAGCTCCGCAATATTCCACTTTACATTTCCATTTTTCATTTCAGATTGATAAGAAGTTATTAAATCCCTAACAATTAGATTTAAATTAACTTTTACATTCTTAATTTGTGATTTCCCTATCCTTGAAAATGATAAAAGATCATCGATTAGCTGTCCCATGTCTTTTGTAGCATTTGATATAACATCCAGATAGTGCTGGCTTTTCTCATCCATATTCCCTTGAAGATGATTCCTTAGCATTTCTACAAAGCCATGTACATGCCTTAATGGCGCACGCAAATCATGTGAAACTGAATAAGAAAAGCTTTCAAGTTCTATATTGGCTGCCTCTAGCTGAGAAGTCCTTTCCTTTACTATTTGTTCTAATTCTTCGTTCGAAATCATTACTACCTTCAAGCTTTCTGTCATATCACTAAATGAACGAGACAATTGTTCAATTTCCCCGATTCCTGTTATCTTAAATTTATACTCGAGATTACCTTTCCCAACTTCTTTAGTACCGTCTATTAAATGCCTTATCGGAGCCATTATTCGAAGAATAAATAATCCGCTCACAATAATCGCAATCAGTACAAGGATAATTGAAATGATGCTAGCAGTTTTTGTCAAGTCATCTATTACAGAAAAAGCAGCTTTACTTTGAGTAGAAATAATTGCCCCCCAAGGTAAATTTGACATCGGAGCAAAGCCTATCAATTCTTTTACGGCCTTCTCATCTGTTGATTCTATGGCACCACTTTCATCTTTTAATAATAATGCAACAATTGAATTGTTTTCAGATAATGTTGTTAATATTAGTTGAGAATCTTCATTCGCTAGTATTACCCCTCCATTGCGAATATCTATTATTGAATAGCTGACATCCAGGTTATTGTTTGTATTTACAATAATTTCAGACAATTTTGCAAGCGATATTGCTCCAGCAAATACCCCTATTGGCTGACCTTGCTCATTCAATATTGGAGTGGCATATGGCGTTACAGCATTACTATTTACCCTTGATTTTATGGGTACGCTTTGAAATGGTTGCTTTGTTGCTATAGTTTGCTGAAACCATTCTCTATCAGCAAATGATTGCCCGATTGTAGTAGCATTTATATCACTACTAGCTACTTGTATGCCATTTATATCATATAAGCCGCATGTATCAAGAACTATTTGCATTTTAACAAGCTCTCTAAGCATCTTGGAAGCTAATTCCATATCATTTTCTTCTATGTAGACTGCTATTAATGGTCTTGTGGAAAATGATCTTATATTAGCTTGAATTACCTCCATAAGGTCAGATGTAAATTCAGCTACTAAAGTCGCTTGGGTATGATTATGGTCAAGAACCTCTTGACGAATAGAGTTTCTACTTATATTTATTGTAGTAAAAGAAATTATTCCACCTGTAAGAATTGTAAGTAGCATTACAAAAAAAACAAAACGAAAACTAACGCTATTAAATAGAGTCATTTTGTTTTCATCATTTAATTTTTTTCGTAAAAATAGTTTGTTGTATTTTTTCATTTTTCGTAAATCCACCTTAAATGGAAATGCTATACCAATTTTATTTTATTATACCATATTTTTCTGAAAATAGTAAAAATTCGCTTAATTTAAATTACAAAATTACCTTATTTATCACGACTATATTCTCAAACTACCTACCCACCACTTCTTAAAAATTTTAATAATAGCTTATCTAAAAATCCCTTACTTATTGTATCTTCAACATTAATAATTAAATCTATAGTTTTCAAACAAATTGATCCAATCATTTTGTTTTTTTCATCTCCTATTTCAACTTCCCATCCTTGTCCTTCATATATATTTTCGGATTTTCTAGCTCCTATTTCACTAAAATAATCTATGAACTCTTTTCTCTTAAAAGATGTGTAAGTCTTTTTAATTAGCAAAATACCACCTACTTATTTTTAATAATAGCTCAAGTTTATTAGTTTATTATTGAAAGTAGCATTACCTACAGCACCAACAAAATAATTAGAAGATTTATATCAAAACTTTTTAATATTGAAGATAATAATAAAAAATTTGGGCATTTAATAAATCTAACTGAAATCAATACTTAATAATCATTTTACTCCTTAAATTTAACCATAGCTCTTTTATCAATGTCAAAGCGTACTGTATCACCATAGTTTATCGAGATATCCCTGACGTCTTTGTTAAAAACATCAATTATCAGCTGCTTATCCTTCCATTTAAGATTAACCCGCTGGATACTTCCCAAGTACTCAACCCAATCTACAGTGCCTTCATATTCTCCTTGAGAATTAAGAGTTATTCCATCTGGCCTGCACATTCTAGTCTCTCCATTATCAGTAAAAAAATTGCATTCTCCCATAAAACTTGCAACAAAAGTGTTTACGGGTTTTTCATAAACCTCTCTTGGAGTTCCTACCTGTTGAATTTTACCTTTATTCATAATAACAACACGATCTGCAATCGACATTGCCTCTTCCTGATCATGAGTTACATATATGCTAGTTATCTGTGAGGCCTTCTGTATCTTTCGGATTTCTTGTCTCATTGTCACCCTTAGCTTTTCATCTAGATTACTTAAGGGCTCGTCAAATAAAAGAACATCCGGTTGAACAACAAGAGATCTCGCAAGAGCAACACGCTGTTGCTGGCCACCGCTTAACTCCTGTATTTTCCTGTTTTCATAACCTGAAAGTTCTACCTTATCCATTATTTCTGCAAGCATATGTTTTCTTTTTTCAAAATCAATTTTTCTTACCTTTAGACCATAGGCTATATTTTCCACTACTGTCATATGAGGAAAAAGAGCATAGCTTTGAAATACCATTACAGCATTTCTCTTCTGAGGAGTCCATTGGCTTACATTGTTTTTTCCGAAATATATTTCTCCATCCTTTAAAGGAATAAGTCCAGCCACAAGCCTAAGCAGAGTGGTTTTACCGCAACCTGATGGACCCAGAAGGGCTATCAACTCACCTTCTTTTACTTCAATTGTTATATCCTCAACAACTCTATTATTTCCATACCAATGGTTTACCTTGTTAATTCTTATATCAATATCAATCACCTCGCCCCTAACTTATACTTAGAAGGAAATCCTAAAAGAACAGCTGTAGCATCATCGTGTGTTTTAAGCCTTTTTATTTTTTTCTTATCTATATCCATTTTCTCAAAACTTCTCAATTCTGATATTAATCCTTTTACCCCACGTTTGCTCATTTCATCCAAAAGTCTTCCCCTAGTGTAATAAGTATCTAAGGGATTGATACCATCTGTTGAAAGGAGACATCTTTTAAGCTGGTTTATAGGATATACCTTATATATTCCCTTTTTAATTGCCTCCACACTATGACCCAAAATGTAGTAGCCACCATTTATATTCATTTTCATTCTATTTTTTCTTAGAAGTTCAAGTTCTTCCTCGGTGAATCCCTTAAATACAATTCTGCTTTCTCTATCTTCTCCACTAGATATCATATCAATTACTTGTTTATCCATATACTTAAGGCTCGTATCTGTAATTACCTCAACTACTCCATCGTTATTCTCAATTGTAATTTCAACATCTCCAAGCACAAAGCACTCAAAATTATCTCCTTTGTTTCTGACTACCGCAATTCCTGCTGAAATCTGTTCAAGACTTGAGAGTCTATCTATATGTGTATATCTTCCATACTCCTGGTTAAAAGATTCAATTCCCCTTTGAAGTATATCCTTTATATCCTCATCAAGCTTATCAAGCTCATCTTCTAAATAACTTTTCCACCAGTTTACCATCCAGTGAACGTCATTACCTCCTGGAGTATAGCTAGTATTAATCAATGAGGATGCTCCATCTAGTACAAATGCACCATATGTAGTTACTCCATATATATCTTCATTTTTATCTTTTCTTGAATCTGAATAAAATTCTATTTTCATTTTTCACCTCTTGTTATTCTACATAAACCTGTAATTTTTTAAGTAACCCTGACCCAACAAATGTAAGAAGGAGAACAAGTGCTCCATATGCCATTGCCAAGCCTATTTCAAATTCAAATATGCTGTTTACCATAGCTATTGATATCGGTCGATTACCTGCTGTATACAGAAATGTAGATATTGTATATTCTCCAAGACTTCTGATAAATACCAACAAAAGACCTGACCATATCCCTGGTGCTATTAAAGGAAACACAATTCTCATAAATGTTCGTACTCTTCCTGCTCCAAGATTTATAGATGCTTCTCCATACTCGTCCTTTAGCCTTTCGTAGGAAATGGTAACAGACCTGACTGCCATAGGAAGCATACTGATAAAATATGCCAATGGTAGCATTACCCACTTGCCTAACAATACTGAACTAAAACCGTTTATCATATTTATTGCAATTGCACTTGCTGGAAGTGCAAAAGGTAGCATCAGAAGGAATTCAAAAACAGGCTTAAGCCTTGTTTCTGTCTTTGTTGTAATATATGCTGCTGGAACTGCTACAGATACAGCTAGTAACGCAGCAAGTAATGCCATTTTCAAACTGTTCATAAAGGGTGCCAAACTTCTGCTCCTTGTAAAAATTCTGATATAGTTGTCTAAACCAAATTCTTTTGGATATATTTCTATCATCCAGGTTCCTGGCTTAACAAATGACAATACGACAATTGTTATTATCGGTAAAAATATCATAACTATAACTGACAATGCTATCATTACCATTACTGTCTTTGCAAGCTTGCTTTTTATTTTTACTGGCTCAATTAAATGCTCTCTAACTCCAGAGGTAAAGGATACTTTTCTCTCGTAGTGCCTTGCTATACCCATATATATCATGGCAAATAAGAAGAGTACAACTACCTGCGATGCGGCAAGATTCATATAAAGATTAGCCTTGGCCAAAAGAATCTGCGTAGTAAGCACCTTATATCCACCACCTATAATATTTGGAGCTGAAAATGAACCGATACCCGTCATAAATGTTAAAATACTAGAGCTTATTAGCGCTGGTTTTAAATATGGAATAACAACTGACTTAAATACCATAAATGGTGATGCCCCAAGATTAACACTTGCCTCTATTACTGACTTATCAAGCTCTTTTACTGCCATAGATACATTCATATAGAAGTAAATATATTGAGTATATGCATGAACTAACAATATTCCAGGCAAACCTGATAAATGATAAAGAGGCTCCCTTAATCCAAATATTGTCTCCAATGTCTTCGTTACCATCCCATTCTCTCCATAAAGTTGCACAAAAGCAAAGACTATAATAAGTCCAGGAACCACAAGTGGTAAAAGAAGTATTCTATCAAGAATTTTTCTGAAAGGAAAATCAAAGTAATGTACAAAAAACGCCAAAAAAGTCCCTATAAAACCACAAATAAAAACCGTTAGTATACCCATTACCAATGTGTTCTTTATTGCTATAAGAGACCCTTCAGTCTTGAAAATATATTCATAGTTCAATAAGGAGAGCCCCTGGTCAGTTTGAAAGCTGACCAGAAGAGTCCTTAATGAAGGAAATAAAACAAAGACTACTAATACAGCTAGTAATACTAGCTTAATTAGATTTTTCATCTATTTCACATCTTTTCCTGTATCCTTTATTTCTGTATCCCATTTTTGCATCCATTCTGATTGTTTAGCTGACAAGTCAACCCAGTCTACATCCATTACAGTAAACTCAACCTCATTCATCCACTCAGGTGACTGTGCATATGCATCTGGTAGTGTAGGCATACGATTGAACTCATTTGCAAGCATGCTTTGGATTTTTGCACTTCCTGCAAATTCTACAAATGCCTTTGCTGCTTCAGGATGTGGTGCATTCTTTATTACTGCAATACCATCGGTAATTACAGGGAATCCACTTTCAAGATCCACTATTTCTATTGGTAAATTGTTATTTATTTTATTATCTAGAATATCATTCAATGTTGAGAAGCTTATACTTGCTTCTTTTCTACCTATCGACTGCATCATAAGAGATCCACTGTCAAAGTATTGCTTTGTATTCTTATCCATTGCTTTCATAAATTCCCAGCCTTCCTCAAGGCTTGAGTTTTTTTCATATTGCTGAAGTAATGCTGAATACATTACACGAGCAGATGAAGACAATGCATTTCTAAATATAAGTTGTCCTTCATACTTTTCGTTTGTCAAATCTATCCAATCATCAGGCAAATCCTCTGCATCTACCATTTCTGTATTGTAAAATAAAACAACTGGTGTCTTTATTGTCCCAAACCAATAGTTCTCGCTATCCTTGAACATTGGATCAAGACTTCCAGCCCATTCAGGTTCAAAAGGTTCAAAAACATCCTTTGCCTTTAAATCCATAAAAAGGTTTGAAGCACCACCAAACATAACATCAGCCTGTGGATTGTCCTTTTCAGCCTCAACACGCTCTGAAAGCTCACCTTTAAGGTTTATAAATTCAACTGTTACACCAGTCTCTTTTTCAAACTCATCTGCTACCATTGCAATCATATCCTCACCATGAGTGGAATAGACTACTACCTTGTCCTCAAGTATAACAGGAACCTCTTCTACTACTTCTTCAGGCATTTCTGTTGGCTCTTGAACAGGCTCTTCCTGCTGTGTACAACCTACAATTCCAAACATCATAACTGTAATAAGTAAAAAGCTTATTATTTTTTTGTTATTCATAGTATCATCTCCTCGTATTAGTTTTAACTTATAAACTATACCATAAGAAAATATTGAAATAAAGCTGTATTAATTAATTCTATAACCTATACTCTCCATATAAGTTTTATTTATAGTAGAATAAGAAATGCGCATTTAACTACATAGCTAATAAGGAGGAATAATAATTGATTACACAAACTAACCTAAAGCTATCCAATATCTTTGGGAAATTTTGTTTTTTTCTGTTACCTCATTCTCTAGTTTTGCACCATTATTTAACATAGTCTTTGCGGATGCAATATTGTTTTTATCGCAAGTAATTAATACATTTTTTATATTCAATCTTGTGCATTCTTTTAATGCTAATCCTAACATTTCGGTTGCATATCCCTTGTTTCTTTGTGATTTCCTTACACTATAATCTATATGTCCACCAAATTTTATTAAGAAATCATTTAAACGATGTTTTATATTAATAAAACCAACTAAATAACCATCCTCAATAGAAATGGCTAAATATGTTGTTTCAGGCGATAACCCTTCTCTTACTGTTTCCTCATTTATATTATTATATGATGAAATATACCATGCATTGAAATTTTTAGCATTTTTCAATCCACCACTACCATATAATCTATCTTCATTTTCGATAAATTCTCTTTTATAGTCCATGACTTTAATTTCGTCTTCTGATGTTGGTAAAACTAACCTTAGTCTATTCATATTTCTCTCCATTCAGTGCAACTCGTGTGTTTCTTACCAGTATAGCATAATTGTAATTCATATTTACTATATTATACAAATTGCTTTAGTCTCAATTTCAAGGGTAACTAATTAAATATAAATGATAGTTGATATTACGAATCTCAAATAGATAGGAGGTTTAATTGAATGAAAGCCATATTTGCTAATACCACAATTGCTGAAAGCAAGAATACCGTTATTGTTGAAGGAAATCACTATTTTCCAGAAGAAGATGTGCACATGGAGTATTTTAAACACTCTAATCTTAAGACTACTTGTCCGTGGAAAGGCGAATCTAGTTACTATAATGTGGAAGTCGGAGATCAAAAATCCGTAAATGCTGCATGGGTTTATGTTGAACCCAAAAAAGAAGCCGCTCACATTAAAGGCCATATTGCATTTTCAAATAGTGTTAATGTAATTGAAGATTAATATTGATTCATAAAAGGAGAAACCATTATATATGCAGGTTTCTCCTTTTTTTGGTTTTTCCATATACTATTAATAACTATTTTATATGATAAAGTAGCTAATCTATGGTAGCAACAATTATTGATATTATCTTATTTGGCCTGGAAATTAGAAATACAAACTCCAAAATAGACAGTATTAAAATTATCGTAGCTGACAAATATTTAGAGTGAAATATACTTCAACTTTAATTGTTGTTATGCATACAAATGTGATAAAATTATAGTGTGAATATTTTGAAATTTATCCATTTAAGAAGAAGGAGGGATTTTATTGAAACGTATAGAAACTACTTGTGGTTATTGTGGTTGTGGTTGTGGCATTTATGTGAATGTGGCAGATGATGATACTATTTTAGGAATCTCACCAAGTTATAATCATATAGTCAGTAAAGGAAAACTTTGTTCAAAAGGATGGCATGGATTTGCGTTTGTTAGAGATTCACGACGTTTAACCAATCCTTTAATACGACAAAATGACGGAACTTTTATGGAGGCTTCCTGGGAAGAAGCATTGGATAAGGTTGCATCTGGGTTTAAAGATGCGATGATAGATGAAGACAATACTAATCGAATCGGAGTCGTTTCTTCAGCTCGATGTACAAATGAAGAGAACTTTCTGATTACAAAACTAGCAAGAGCAGGACTTAAAACAAGCAGTATTGACCACTGTGCAAGACTCTGACACAGTCCGACGGTAGAAGGTCTTTCTACCTCGTTTGGAGCTGGTGGTGCAACAAATACTATGGATGAAATTAGCAATGCAGAAATGATTCTGGTTATTGGCTCCAACACTACAGAACAACATCCTTTAGCTAGCACCAGAATATTTGAGGCACTGGACAAAGGTGCGGAATTGTATGTTGTTGATCCTAGGAAAATTCGACTAACAGATTTTGCTCATGGTTATGCACCTATTGAACCTGGCACGAATTTACCAATGATCAATGCAATGATTCATGTGATTATTAAAGAAAATCTGATTGATCTAAACTTTATTAAAGATAGAACAGAAAACTATGAAGAAATGAAAGAATCAGTCAAAGATTGTACACCGGAATGGGCCGAATCTATATCTAAAGTTCCGGCTGAGACCATTAGACAATTTGCCCGTAAATATGCTACAACTGATAAAGCTATGATTATATTTACAATGGGTGTTACACAACAAACAACTGCAGTAAAGAGCATTCGAGCATTAGCTAATCTTGCAATGATAACAGGTCATGTAGGAAGACCTTCCACCGGAATTAATCCTTTACGTGGACAAAACAATGTTCAAGGAGCCGGGGATATGGGAGCCTTACCAGATTTTTTACCAGGTTATCAACGACCTGAATGGCCAGAGACAAAAGAACGCTTTAGTAAAATCTGGGGAGATTTTTCTTGTCTTAGAGGTAACAACATTATTCAAATGTTTAACTTGATAGATGAAGGAATTATGAAAGCAGCTTACATAGTAGGGGAAAACCCGGTGCTATCTGACCCGGATCAGACTCACACCATACATTGTCTGGAGAAAGTTCCATTTCTTGTTGTACAAGACATTTTTTTAACCGAAACTGCTAAGTTTGCTGATGTCATCTTGCCTGCTGCCAGCTTTTTAGAAAGAGATGGCACTTATACCAATACCGATCGAAGAGTACAAATGATTAATAAAGTAATTGAGCCAATTGGTAATTCAAAACCTGACTGGCAAATTATGGTTGAAATTATGAAACGAATTGGCATGGATGTTAACTATAAGAATACTTCTGACGTAATGGATGAAATCAATGAAGCAACTGACATATACGGTGGAATCACACATGATCGCATACGCGAAGTGGGAATTCAATGGCCATGCCCTGATAAAGAACATCCCGGAACACCTATCTTGCACGTAGGAGAGTTTAAGAGAGGCAAAGGTCTTTTTACTGTTAATGATTTTGAATTTATCGGAGACCAGAGAAGTGAGGAATATCCATTTATAATGACAACCGGTAGAGTAACTCATCAATATCATACAGGCACCATGACTCGAAAGGTTTGGACATTAGCCCTTGAATACCCTCATGGGTTTGTAGAAATACACTCGAAGGATGCTGAAGAGCTTGGCATAAAAGACCATCAGCCGATTAGAATAACTTCGGCAAGAGGAAGTATTGTTGCACCGGCAATGATAACAAATCGGATAAACGAAAAAACTTTGTTTGTTCCCTTTCATTTTGCTGAATCACCCGCAAATCGATTGACGGGACAAAATCTGGACCCTATCATAAATATACCTGCTCTGAAGGTTTCAGCAGTTAGAATTGAGGTGGAATAATGAAAACAAATAAACTATATACCCTTAATAAAGATAGCTTAGATAAGGTACTTAATATATGGAACGAAAAAAGTTCGGTTTATGTACCTGTTGGCAAAGGTAAAGACATACAACTTATGCCTCTAAATGAGGGTGAGAGAACTGAAGATTACATTAATCTAACTTTACCTGTAAAAGAAATGGTATTTGAACAAAAAGAAGCCCTTTTTAAATGGAGTCGTAATGAGGATACTATTGAAGTAGAAGAACTTGCCCATAAGCACGCAAAAAACAGAATCTTTTTTGGAGTAAGGGCATGCGACACTTATGGTATTGCATACACAGACAGATTTTATCTTCAAGAATTTCCAGATCCTAATTATAAGTCCAGAAGGTCTGAATCAACAATTGTTGCCGTAAACTGTCTTAAAGCTGGTCAACACTGTTTCTGCACTTCAGTTGGAACAGGTGTGTTTTCTAGTGTAGGTTATGACTTGGCCTTAACTCCTATGGATTCCTACTATTTAGTTGAGGTGGGTACACCAAAAGGACAAGCACTAGTAAGTGAAGCAGAATCATATTTCATTGAAACTGATGACAGTATTCTAAAGGATAAAGATGATTTAATGGCAAAGGTAGAAGAAAGCTTCCCACTAAAAATGGATCTAACTAACCTTTGGGATGATATGGCAAAAACCTTTAATGCAGACTTTTGGCTCGATGAAGCAAATGCATGTATTGGATGTACAGGATGCACCAATGTATGTCCTACTTGTACCTGCTTTAATGTAGTTGAGGAAAAAATAGATGAGGATCATGGTCTCCGCGTAAGATACTGGGACTCCTGTCAAATCAGTCATTTTACCAGAAATGCAGAATACCACAATCCAAGAGACGCAGTTGCTCGTGTTAGATACAGAATTTATGATAAGCTTAAATATATTGAAGAAAGGTTTGGATTTAAAGGTTGTTCGGGATGTGGCAGGTGTACAGATGTATGTCCAACATATATAAGTATAATAGATATTATTGGATCTATCCAAAAGGCTGCAAAAAATAATCCTGAGCCACCTGCTATACACCAAATCACTAAAATACGCCATGAAATTATGGATCGAGAACTGACATCTCAGAGAGGTCTTTTTACACCTGATGTTGCAACAATAACACGTATAAAGCAAGAAACACCTGAAATCAAGCGTCTTTTTATGAAGTACGATGATCCAGAGCTTCACAAAAACTATGAACACAAAGGTCAATTTTTCCAAGTAACGGTCTTTGGAGAAGGAGAAGTACCTCTTTCCATACCATTTGGACCCGACCAAACTGACGAGCTTGTGTTTGATTTTAAAAACGTGGGTTCTGTCACTGATAAGTTATTCTCTATGAAAGAAGGAGACAAAGTTGGCTTAAGAGGACCCTATGGACGTGCTTTTCCCTACGATACACTTAAAAATCGTAATTTGATTTTTATTGGCTCAGGAGTTGCCATGGCACCGCTTAGGACAGTTATTGAACCAGTAGTAAAAAATTCAAACGATTTCAAGCAAGTCTTTATAATGGCTTCTTCCATACAATATGAAAAACTCCTATATAAGGACGAAATGAAAGAATGGGCAAAAATACCTAACATTTCAGTACTTTACGCTTTAAAAGATCCAACAAATGAAGTTGAAGCGTATAGTGGATATGTGAATGATTTACTTCCTGATCTAGATATAGATTGGTCAAACACAACGGCCTTGATATGTGCATCACCAGAAAGAATTAAAAAAGTGGCAAGAGACCTTTTAGATCTTGGTATGGGTCCAAAAGATATCCTAGTTACACTTGAAACCCATATGAGGTGTGGTGTAGGAAAATGTGGTCATTGCAAAGTAGGAAGTCATTATATGTGCACTGATGGACCTGTCTTTAATTATGAAGAAATGATGGCGTTGCCACCTGAATATTAATTTTATAAAAATTGGAAAGCTCGGCTACTCAATAATTGAGATTAGTCGAGCTTTTCTAATATACTTATAATACCTCTACTTGTCCTTTATTACTCTACTTTTATTATATTCACATTGTATCCAATGAATAATCCACTTTCAATTACACCAGGTATTGCTTTGAGTTTACCCTCCAAATCATACAATATTTTGTCGAAATAAATATCCAAAATAAAATTACCATTTTCTGTAATAATAGGCCCATCCTTCATCCTAGCAAGTCTTAATCTCATTTCTCTCGGACTTAATTCACCAATTCTTGATTTTACATACATCAAAGCATTTGGATGTACTTCTACAGGTATCGGAAATTTACTTCCTAATGAAGCAACTAATTTTGAATCATCAACAATAATATAATTAGTCGAAGAACTACTCATGACTAGCTTTTCATTAAACATCGCGCCTCCACGACCTTTAATAAGATTGTTGTTTGGATCAACTTCATCTGCCCCATCAAAAGTCCAATCTGGTCTCTCTTCATTCAATGTTATAATTGGTATCCCTAATTGAACACATGCAAAATATATTTCTCTCGATGTTGGAATTGCTTTTATTTTTATATTTTTGTCTTCTAGTTTTTTTGCGATTTCTTTTACTGCTAGAAAAGATGTTGAACCAGATCCAAACCCAATCACATCTCCATTATTCACCATCTTTGCTACTTGTTTTGCTGCTTGTAGCTTCTGCTTGTAATTGGTTATTTCTGTTTGCCAATCTAAATTATTATAAGAATTATCCCATTTCATATTTTCAACTCCATTGTATTGTTCCATATTCAATTATCTTGTTCATTTAAGAAGCATGACTATTATTCCTTTAAAAAATCAATCATTTCCTTCATTATTTTTTCTGATTTTTCATCATCCTTAAATAAGGCCTGTGCATGAGCATCTCCAGGTATTTCCAACGTTTTTATATTACTGGCTTCAGACTCTTCTAAATCTTTAAACCCTTCTTTTTCACTATAAATAACAAAAACTGGAATGTCTTTTATTCTTGTTGGGTCACCAACAGGTGACAGTAAAATTAATTTATCAAAAACAGTCTCATCTTCTTTCACCGCTTCGATGGAAGATGCTCCACCAGCACTTGCACCCACTAATGCTACTTTCTCTACTCCCATTTCATTTTTTAACATATTCGCTACTGCTATTAATTCGTCTTTGTCAGTATTCTTCACTGCAAAAGCTATAATGTTTTCTTCGGCGAATTGTTTTCCTTGTGCTTCCCAACTAGCTGCATCATAGACTGCACCGTGTGCTAAAACAACTCCTATTTCACTATCCGCTTCCCATAATATACCTTCAAATTCGTTTGTATTATCCAACACTACAATTTCGCCTTCTTCAGCTTTATTACTTTCAATATCGTTACTCTCTAAAACCGAACCATCATCACAAGCTGTAAAAATCACTCCACTAAGCAAAACTATCAAAACTAAATATTTGCGCATGTATCCTCAGCTCCTTTTATCATTTTAAATATATCTTCACTATCCAGGATTACTTTTACTATCTTGGACGATTATTCATCTAAGAAATTAATTATCTGCTCAATTGGCATATGATCCCCAATATCTTTCCCATAGTATAATTTACTTATATTGAGATTACCATCAATAATAAAATCAGCGGGTATTTGTGTAATAGCTCCTTCAGATTTTCCAAGTTTGAACCCTCTTCTCATAGCTTCTTTAAATCTGCTGGGTTTTAAAACCGCTCGTAAGGTCCCCCAGATAGATGTTTCAACACTGTAAAGCTTATATAGTTTTCTTTGTGGGTCTGCTATGATTGGAAATGGGGCATCCTGTTTACCCACATATTCCTTGATACTTTCTTTGGGAGATTGAAATATAGCAAGCATTTCCATTCCCTTTTCCCTAAATATTGGTTCATATTCTATTAATTCATTTACTCTTAGGTTACATAATGGACAAGATGCATATCTATAAAATGAAAGTAATAGTTTTTTCCCCTTATAATCTGATAAAAACACTTCATTCCCAAAAATATCTTCAACCTTAAAATTCAATGCTTTTTGACCTTCTTTTAATCTCATATACTCATCCCTTTCAATGCAATGGATACCTCTAATATAATATCTTAAATTTATATAACTGCTCTACTTTCCAAAAACAATTTTAATGATATCTACCATAGTTATACCCTCTTTTTAAACTCCTATTTCAAAAAATAGTCTATAAACTCTTCTCGTTTAAAAGATGTATATGTATTTTTGATTAGTAAAATATCACTTTCTCAATTCTATTTATTATTACATGGCAAATTCTAGAAAAAAAAGAAGCCCTAGTAACATCACTAAAGCTCAACTCTATCTATTTCAATTATTCCTTGGTCTTTTAATACAATAACTCTCTCAGCAATTTCTTTAACAAATTGTTCATCATGAGTTACTATTACTATACTCATACCAGTTGCAGCTAATCTTCTGATTATAATACTAATTTGTTTTGTCGTTTCATAATCAAGTGCTGAAGTCGGTTCGTCAAAACACAATACTGAAGGGTCTAGCATACAAGCTCTTGCAATTGCAACCCGTTGCTTTTGTCCTCCTGATAGCTGATATGGATACATATCTTCCTTGCCATTTATTTCAAGGGTATCTATAAGCTCTCTTGCTCTTTCATCTATCTCTTCATTTGTCATTTTTTTTAAAAAAACAGGTGCAATTCTCAAGTTTTCCATAACTGAAAGATGCGGAAATAGATTGTAGCCTTGAAATACAAGTCCTATCTCTTGGCCCACTCTGCTATTATCCTTTTCTTTGCTTATATCCAACCCATTTATCAAGATACTCCCTGAATCAACTGTCTCCAGGTTGTTCATACATCTTAATAAAGTAGTCTTTCCTTCACCAGACTTTCCCTTTATACAAACTATTTCTGAAGGTTCTACAGTAAAAGATATCTGTTCAAAGACTTTTACATCTCCAAAGGCTTTACTTATTTTATCTACTATTAAGCTCATAACTAACTCCTTTTATCTATAATAATTGTAGCGTCTTTCTATATTTGAAAGCAGCTTTGTCAAAACAGCTACAATAGCTAAATACACTAAAGCTATCATTACATACGGGCTAAATGCAGAATAAACATTCGAAACAGATTTAGCAGCTTTTAATATATCACTCGCTCCTAAAATATACACTAGAGAAGTATCTTTTACAAGTGTTATAACCTCGTTTCCTATAGCCGGCAATACATTCTTTATAACTTGTGGAAGTATTACCTTTATAAATGTAAAAGGTTTACTCATCCCTAAAACCTTTGCAGCTTCATATTGTCCAAGGTCTATTGAATTTATTCCTCCTCTAAATATCTCAGCAAAATATGCTGTGTAATTTAAGATAAATGCAATATAAATTGCCTGGAATCTGCTAAAAGCATAACCTATAACCGGCACAAAGTGAAAGCCAAAAAATATAAACATCAATTGTAGTAACAGAGGTGTCCCTCTCATAATATATATATAAGTGGCAGTAACACCAGAAATAGCCCTATTGTTGGATCGTCTTAATAGGGCCACTACTACAGCTAATGGTATAGCAAAGACCAAGGTCACTAGGAATACTCCTAGTGTTACCTTAAGTCCTTCAATTGTCATTGGAACAAGCATATTCAAAATTTTCATAATTACTTCCTTTTATTTATTATTTTGCAAACCATTTTCCGTAAATTTCATCATATTTCCCGTCATCTTTCATTGCATTTAAAGCATCATCTAATTCAGTTAAAAGTTCTTGGTCATCTTTTCTTACACCAATTCCAAATTGTTCTGGTCCAAGGTCTTCTTCAAGAACTTTGTATGCTTCAGCACCCTTATTAACCATATAATATCTTGCAAGAACTTCATCTACAATTATAGCATCTGCTCTACCTGCTTCAAGGTCATTAAATACTTCATTAAATGTTGCATATTCAATAAGCTCCCCATCCATAAATGATTCAACAAGTCCAGTTTGTGCTCTGGCTGCATCCAGTGAGCTTGATTCAGCCTGTGTTGCAACTGCTTTGCCTTCTAAATCACTTAACTTCATTATATCAGAATCTGATAAGGTTATAACTATTTGTGCATTTGCAAGGTATGGTTCCGAAAAATTAACTTTTTCTTTTCTTTCATCGGTTATTGTATATCCATTCCAAATTAAATCTATATTTCCTGCATTAAGTTCTGTCTCTTTCATTGACCAATCGATTGGTTGGAATGATAAATCCCATCCTGATCTTGCCGCTACTTCGGTTGCAAGGTCTATATCAAATCCCACTAATTCACCTTTTTCATCTCTAAATCCCATAGGTGCAAATGTATCATCTAATCCCATTACTACTGATTTAAGTTCTGCATCTCCTGCTGGAGCATCATTTGAACAACCTACAATAAACATAGCCACCATTGTCATAACTACTAATAATAAAGTACCTCTTTTTTTGAAATTAAACATTTTCTCTCTTCTCCTTTGTTTTCAGTATTTTTTGACTAGTAGTTTCGAGCATTATAAAAGCCCCCATCCTCTAGTCTAACCTAGAGGACGAGAGCATATCTCCCGTGGTTCCACCTCTTTTTAATGACGCCTCACGGACATCATCCTTCATGGGTACAAAAACTATACCCCTGCACTATAACGGGTGCGAGACTACCGAATCCAACTACTACCAAAATGGGTTCATCGATTTGCTCAAAGATGTGTTCATCAAAGAAAACTCATACATTTTCACCAAACATGCACTCTCTAAAGACCTTCTTATGATTACTCTTTCTTATCATCGCATTAGCATGCTAAACTGCTACTTCATACAATAACATAGATAAGTTTTTTTGTAAAGCTTTAAAATAAAAAAAGTTGAAGAAAATCTCCAACTTTTTTAAAAATTATTACATTAACTTCGTAATTTTATTTGCAAAATCTACAGGATCCTCTATTGGCAAGCCTTCTATAAGTCTTGCTTGATCATATAAAAGATCAGTATAGAGTTTAAACTTTTCATTATCATCTTTAAATGCTAACTTTAATTTCTCAAATACAGGATGATCTGGATTTAGCTCTAAAATTTTATCTGCATGAACTTCACCAGCATTTGGCATTGTATTTAAAACTTTTTCCATCTCTATAGAGATGTCCCCTTCACTTACTAAGCAAACTGGATGATTTTTAAGTCTTTTTGATAATCTAACTGATTTTATCTTATCACCTAGAGTATTTTTCATCTCATCAAATAATCCTGTTAATTCATCTTGTTGATCTTTAGTTTCTTCTTTTTCATCTGCTAGGCCTAGATCACTACCCGAAATTGAACGGAATTCTTTTTCATCATAATCTCCTAGCATTTTAATTGCAAATTCATCTACTTCATCAAGGAAGTATAAAATTTCAAAACCATCATCTTTTATCCTTTCAGCTTGAGGTAATTTATCTATTCTATCTATCGAATCTCCTGAAGCATAATAAATATATAACTGGTCTTCTTTCATTCTATTTTTATACTCTTCAAGCGTAACCATATCTTTTTCGCTTGATGAATAGAACATCAAAAGATCTTTTAGTTTATCTTTATTCATACCATAATCAGAATAAAGACCGTATTTTATCTGTTTGCCAAAGTTGGTAAAGAACTCTTTATATTTTTCTCTATCATCTTTTAATAGAGCTAACAATTCGTCTTTAATCTTTTCTTCAATCTTTTTAGCCATCAGTTTAAGCTGACGGTCGTGTTGTAGCATCTCTCTTGAAATATTTAAAGAAAGATCTTCAGAATCAACAATTCCTCTTACAAAGCTAAAATAATCTGGTAATAATTCTGATGCCTTGTTCATTATTAATACTCCACTTGAATACAATTCAAGTCCCTTCTCATATTCCTTTGTATAATAATCAAATGGAACATTTGATGGTATATACAGAATAGCGTCATATCTCAAAGCACCATCAATGCTTATATGAGACCATTTAAGAGGCTTGTCAAAACCAAAATGTTTTTCAGCATAAAAGTTTTTGTAATCCTCATCTGTAAGTTCTTTTTTGTTTTTTCTCCAAATTGGAACCATGCTATTTACAGTTTTTTCTTCTAAAACTGTTTCATATTCCTCTGAGTCTTCTTTTTGTTTATATTCAGACACCATCATCTTAATTGGATATCTTATAAAATCAGAATATTTTTTTACAATATTTCTAAGGGTATATTCATCCAGATACTGATCATAATCTTCATCTTCAGTATTTTCTTTTAATGTAAGCATAATTTTTGTGCCAACTTCTTCTCTATCTGATTCTTCAATTATATATCCGTCAGTATCTTCTGAAATCCATCTATATGCTGTTTCTGCACCATATGCCTTACTAGTCACCTCAACACGGTCAGCTACCATAAATGCGGAATAAAAGCCTACACCAAATTGTCCAATTATATCATAACCATCTTTTACATCAATGTCTTTTTTAAACTGAAGTGACCCACTTTTTGCAATAATTCCAAGGTTATCGGCAAGCTCTTCTTTTGTCATACCAATACCTTTATCTGTTATAGTAATCGTTCTTTTTTCACTATCTGTTTCGATTCTAATAAAGTAATCCTCTTTATTAAATTGTATGTTTTCATCAACTAGTGCTTTATAGTAAATCTTGTCAATTGCATCCGATGAATTAGAAATTAACTCTCTAAGAAATATCTCTTTATGTGTATAAATTGAGTTAATCATCAAGTCCAACAAACGCTTAGATTCTGCTTGAAATTCTTTTTTAACCAATTTTATCTACTCCTCATATATATATATTAGCACTCAACACATTCGAGTGCTAATAATAAAATATCATATATCCAAATCTATGTCAATATAGTAATTCAATTTATGTAATATCAATTAAATAGATTAAAATCTAAGATCTCAGCCCATCCCATTGCCATGCAAAAGTAAGTAGAGCAAGTCAGCAACAGGCCTAGAATAACAAGATACACTTGTCATTCTAGGCCTGTCGAGAAATCTTTATAATAATTTTTATTTTAATTATAGATAATTCTTATCTAGTAGTTTTATGGCACTTTCAGGACAAATTGGCTTTTCACAATAATAGCCTTGGATAAAATCAGACCCATCTAATTTTAATTGATCAAACTCTTGTCTAGATTCTACTCCTTCAGTAACTACCTGTAAATTCAATCCGTGGCAAGTAGAAATCAAACCTTCCATTACAGATGCATTTTCTAGAAAAAGAAACCTATCCTTTAAACTTTTGTCAATTTTTACTTTATCAACTGGCATGTATGTTAAATAGCTTAAAGAAGAATACCCAGTTCCAAAATCGTCTAATGAGATTGTAATACCCATAACACGAAGTTTATTTAATAGCTCAATAGTATACGCAGGATTCTCAATTAAAACACTCTCGGTAATTTCTATTTGTATATAGCGGGGATCCAGATTATATTTTTCTAATATTTCTTTAATATACTCAATAATGGACTCATCATAAAGTTGCTTCGCTGAAATATTTATTGCCACTGACTTAATAGAAAAATTATTTTCCCTCCATAAACTTAATTGGCTGCAAACTTGATCAATCACCCAATTTCCAATTGGAATAATCAATCCCGTACTTTCTGCTACAGGAATAAATTCTACAGGCGATAATGTCGAATCTTTAATTCTCAGTAGAGCTTCGAAATATGAAATTTCTCCTGTCTGAGTATTAATTACAGGTTGATATACTAATTTAAAACCTCTTGTTTCTATTGCATTTTGTAATTCTCTTTCAATTCTAATATAATTGTCAAAATTAGAAACTAAATCCTCAGAAAAATAGCAGTATCTATTTTTACCATTTTCTTTTGCTCGATACATTGCAATGTCAGACTTCATCAATATATCATCAGCACTTGCAGAATGTTGTGGATACTTGGCAATACCTATACTTGCTGTAAGGTGATTTTTAATTTGGTCAACATAATTATTCACTTTTAGTGCATCAAAAAATGATTTTAGATAGGATTCAATTACTATATTATCTACAACACCAGGTAAATGTACCGCAAATTCATCTCCACCGGTACGGTAGACAACTGCATCAATCTTCAAAGAATCTTTAAGTACTAAACCAATGTGATTTAAAACCTTATCTCCATATCGATGTCCCTGTGTATCATTGATGTTTTTAAAATTATCTATATCGAAAAGTAAAATAGTACCAGTAGAATTTGCTGAAGTATGCTCTGTTATATCCTCCATAAATTTCCTTCTATTATATAGATTAGTAATATTGTCATAATCTGCTAGAAACTGAATATGTTCTTTTTGTTTAAATATTTTTTCATATTGTTCATGTAACTCTTCTTCATTGTTTGTTAACTGATTAACCATAGACTCTAATTCTTCGTTTTTCCCCTTTAACGCCTTCTCAGAATTCTTTAAAGCAATTGTTGTAGATAAAAGATTATATATAATTAAACTTGATAGAATTGTTATTATGCCTCCTATTAAAAGAATAAAATAAAACAAATTTGATTTACCGTCAAATCCATCTTTCGGGATCCCTTTTAATAGCATTTCCGAATCATACAAATCAACTTTATTTGTTAAGTATTCACTACTTCGTGTTTGATTTTTAGTAAAATTACTCCATATTATTATTTCTTGTTTACTAGATTCGTCAACTTTAACAAGCTCCACATAGTTATTTTCTGCAAAGTCTATTAATCCAGTTGTTTCTAATGTCTTATTATAATCAAAAACTATGGATACTTGCCCATAATATTTTCTATCTCGCTCTATAGGCACCCTAACTATAATACCTATATCATCAGTTAGTGTTTTAATAGGAGCGGTTATAACCGACTTCAAAGTAGCTTTGGCTTTTTCAATAGCTTCTTTTTTATCCTCCTGTAATTCTAAATCAACACCAACATTATTGCTGTATTTGTCAACCGAAAACTGTACCATATTCCAATCGAAAACTGGTCCACTTAAGAAAAAAATTAATTGGTCTTTTCTAACCATTCTTTAGTTTCTTTTATTCGATAAGAGCTTCCATTCATGTT